>Ga0310099_100065_pt1 | contig 19813 bp, 18 predicted proteins | sample LakMicMISRFREDD7_FD_194449 | JGI IMG/M metagenome (GOLD analysis project Ga0310099, IMG submission 194449) | Enriched freshwater cyanobacterial communities from Lake Michigan, Michigan, United States - MI23.SRF.RED.D7 | ecosystem: Environmental > Aquatic > Freshwater > Lake | place: USA: Michigan... | reverse complement strand
GATACGTTCAAAGGGTGGCCCACCGCGCCACACCCAGGCGCCTGGCGTCCGGGCGGGTCGTTAGCTCAGCGGTAGAGCACTCGGCTTTTAACCGATTGGTCCTGAGTTCGAATCTCAGACGACCCATTTTTTGAGATGCCTGAGCCAGCAAGGCTTACGCCTTCTGCTGCAAGGGATCTTGGGTCGATGGATCGGCAATCTTCAAAGACGGAATGAGTCCGGAAAGATTCGCTGAAAACCCCAGTTGTTTCGTTTCCTTGGGACAAGTCCCAAGGAATCCAGTTCGTCTTATTTGCTGAGACGGGCGAAGTCCCTTGGGCGTGATCGGTGGGAACCCTCTCACTAACGATGCGTTCCCCATGGCCACGATTCAGAACCCCATGCAGCGCTGCAATGCCGTGCTGCGCGCCTTCGGTGCCCGCTACCGGCTTCGGGAGCACCGACGGAGCCCGTGGATCACGGTTTACCAGCTCAACAACGGCGGCAAAACCCGCGAACAAACCGTCAGGGGCTACGCCGCTAACGACCCCCAGGCGATCGAGGCCTTGCAGGATCTCCTGGTTGAGGCCACCAGAGCGGGTACCAGTGCTGTGCTTCCCGGTGGTCAGGAGGACCTGGCTGCCGGCTCTCTCGACAGCCCGTGTTGGCCGGAGATCTGTCGTGCAGTGGTCGCCTTTCAGCGGGGCCAGGGGGTGAACATGAATCTGGTGGGCCCGTTCAAAGGCAAGGGCTACTTCTGTTTGCTGCCGGCCGATCGGCCCGCCACAGAGGAGGACGTCCGCCGTTTTGCGTTGCACACCACCGAGAGCCTGAAGCAGCGGCTGGAGGACCCAACTGCTTCCTTGATCCTCATGCCCACGCACCGCCAGGGCTTTCGCCAGAAGCGGGAGGTGGTGTCGCTGTTGCGCCGCGCCGGGTTTGGCTCCATCGCACCGCAGTCCCTGAGCGACGAGCTCAGGGGGATGGTGAACCGCAAGAAGCTGGCCCTCTTAGCCGCCAGTGAGTCACGCCGCCGCATCCCCAGCACCGATGCCATTCAGACCTGGCTGGATCTGGTGAACCAGGAAGACCCACTGTGGGGTTGGGTGTTCGCGATGGTGGCCACCTATGGGCTTCGGCCCCATGAGGTGTGGCACATCGCCGAGCTCCCCGATGACCAGGGGTTGATCAGCATTGGTGTCGCTGCTCGCCACATCAAGGTCACCAAGACGGGGTTTCGGGTGGCCTTGCCGCTGCCGGCCAGCTGGGTGGAGCGCTATCAGCTCGGAGGCACCAACGGTGAGCAACGCCTGGAGCAGCTGCGCAGCCGTTATGCCCCCAAGTTCGTCAATGAGGAGGGGGAGCCATTTGATGTCGAGCGCGATGTGGTCAAACGCTGCGACAACAACGAACGGCTGGGAGCTGTGTGCTGCCACAAGCTGCGCAGCTCCGATGCCAAGGCGGAGTTTGAGCTCACAAACAAGCTCTACGCCTGGGTGGAAACAGCCCCGGCACAGGGCAGCCGCAAAGCGCAGAAACGCAAGGAGCGCTGCGTCCCCTACGACCTGCGCCATGCCTATGCCATCCGAGCGCGGCAAACCACGACCTGGAATTACGCCGATGTGGCGGCGGTGATGGGCCACAGCCCAGAGGTGCACCGCCGCACCTATCTCAGTGAAATCAGTGGAGAGCAGACCAAGGCATCGGTGATGCGGCGCATGCTCGGCGCCCAGAGCAACCCCTGAGCCGAGCCTCCCGCGAACGGTCAACCCAACTGCAGCAACAAAGGGGGGCGTCGCCCCCCTCGTTCATGCCTGGGGCCCGTTCAGGGCCGCGCGGCAGGCTGTTGGCGACCAGAGGTGATCAGAGCGTGGTGCTCCTGGGTTCTTGCGCACCCAGTGCAGGCCCTGGCGGAGCACCCGGCGCTGTCGCCAGCGGTAGAGCGTGGTGCGGCTGATGGCCAGTTCTGCGCAGAGCTCTGGGGTGCTGATCCAACGGTCAGCCTGGCCAGCCATCAGTTGGCTCTGCCAAGGGCCAGCTCACAGCGCTGCAGGTGCCAGAGCAGATGGGATCGCGTGCTGGCTGGGTTCTTGGCCACCACGTGGCGGCCGTTTTTGAGCAGTCCGGCCTCGCGGATGGAGAACAGCGTGGAGCGGCTGATCGCCAGCTGCTGGCAGAGCTCAGCGGTGCTGAGCCAGGGCTGATGGGACATGGCAGATGTTGCAGACAACGCTGTGACCGCGGCCAACAGCGCCGGAGGCTAGGGGGACCATCGGGTCGCCTTAGTCATCCCAAAGCCCCATCCGCTCAAGCCAGCCATCGGACTGCTGAAAGCTCCAGCCGTGCTCGGCCACCAACAGATCGGCGATGGTGACCATCACATCAAAGCTTTCGTTGTCGTAACCGCCCCTCTCAAGAGCAGCTGTTCGCAACGACTCGCCGAGCTGGAGGAGGTCCAGCTCCGCCAGGAGGTCGCACTGCTCAAATGCGGCCCAGGCATGGAGCTCCTGGCGGATCGGTGGCCGCTGCTCAGGGGGAGGCGGGAGCAGCCAGCTAAGCAGCCAGCGACGCAGGCAAAGAACAAAGGGCACAGGGCATTGAGTGGGGCCCCATAGGGTTCCAATGCAGGGCCATGGCGCCACCAGCCAATCGCAACCGCCATGGCTAAGAAGGCTTTAGGGCAACAACGGCCATGGAACTCGAGCTGCCATTGGTGGAGCCCAGGTACAGCGTCTGGGATCAACGCGAGGAGTTCCTGCTGCTGCCCGGTGATGGCCTGATCCTGGTGAGTGGTGAAGGCCGGCTGGTGTTCTTTGACAGCCGGGCACGGCTGCTGTTTGGGCCCGCCAGCAAAGACTGTTGCGGTGGGCCGCTGGAGGGCGTTTGGCCCGAGCTGGCGGAGCTGCTGGAGCACTTCACCGTTACGGTCCGCGAGAAGGGTCCGGTCGACACCAGCGCCAGTTATGGCGGTCGTCCCCGAGCCGTGCGGCTGTTCAGCAGCGACGACGGCATGGGGGTTGTTCTGCTGGGTCAGCGCACCGAGCTGGCCTGCGCGGCAGCCGAACAGCTGCTGATGCACCAATGGATCCTGGCGACCGTGCGCGATGCGGTGATCGTGACCACCGCCGAGCCGATTGGTTCGCCGGGGCCGGTGATTGTGTACGCCAACGCGGCCGCTCAACGGCAGACGGGCTACGCGATCACTGACCTGCTTGGGCGCAGCCCCCGGATCTTCCAGGGCCCCAAGACAGACACCAAGGCGATGCAGAACTTCCGCGAGGCCATGGCCCACTGGCAACCGCTGCGGGAGGTGGTGCTGAATTACCGCAAGAACGGCAGCACGTTCTGGGTCGAGATCGACATCACCCCCCTGGCCGACAGCGATGGTTGGCACACCTACTGGGCCTCGGTTCAGCGGGAGTGCCGACCGCCCAGCCGCTGAAGCACCGCAGCCGATCACATGCCGCATCCCGCTGCAGTACCGGAAGAGGAACGCCCCAAGGCCCTCCGGCGACTGAAAAGCGCCTTGCCTTGAATTGAGGGGAGGCTAGGAGCCTGTTGCGCGTAGATCAGCACCCACGCTCTCCACAGACGACCTGAATTCTGCCCAGACCGCTGTGACAGCAATGGTTCTGGGCGAGACAATGGGTCATGCAGAAGCCCAAGTCATTCAGGCCCTGGCAGCCGGAGCAGACCACCCTGCTGCCGCCATCGCCGCGTGATTGGCTGGCCGAGGACCATCAGGTGTATTTCCTGCTGGACCTGGTGGATGAGCTGGATCTTTCTGAGGTCCTGATCCCTGCTCAAGCCAAGGATCCCCGTGGGGAGAAAGGGTTTGACCCCAGGATGATGACGATGCTGCTGCTCTATGCCTACTGCGTAGGCACGGTGTCATCCCGGAAGATCGAACGGGCCTGCTACGAGGACCTGGCCTTTCGCGTGCTGACCGGCAACCAGCAGCCCGACCACAGCCGGATCAGCGAGTTCAGGCGCCGCAACCTCGATGCCCTCAAGGGCCTGTTCGTTCAGATCCTGCGGCTGTGCCAGAAGGCCGGCATGGTCAGCCTGGGTCATGTGGCACTGGACGGCACCAAGGTCAAGGCCAATGCCTCCAAACACAAGGCCATGAGCCACGAGCGCATGCTCAGGGCCGAGAAGGAGCTGGAGAAGGAAATCAATGCCTTGATGCGCCGGGCCGAAATCCTGGATGCCCAGGAAGACCAGCGCTACGGCAAGCGCAAGCGCGGCAGTGAGCTGCCTGATGAACTGCGCCGCCGCCAGGACCGCCTGACCAGGATCCGTAAGGCCCGCAAGGAGATGGAAGCCGAGACCGCTGCTGCCGCAGCGCGTCAGCGGCAACAGGACGCCCAAGAAGCCAGGGCTAAAGCCACTGCAGCGCAGGAGGCAGATGCACCAGCAGCGGAGCAGGTTGAGTTGAACGAGAAAGCTGAGGCAGCAGACACCAAAGCCAAGGCAGCTCGCGACAAGGCGATCGCTGCTGCAGAGGACGCGGGGCTGGACCCACCGAACCTGGAACCACTGGCAGCAGAAGCCATGCCTAGACGAGGCCTGGCTCGTAAGGCCGATGGATCACCCCTCAACAAGACGCAGCGCAATTTCACTGACTCCGACAGCCATTTGATGCAGTCCGGCGGCAGCTACTTGCAGGGCTACAACTGCCAGCTGGCGGTGGACCGTGACCACCAGGTGATCGTGGCCGTGGGCGTGAGCAGCCAGGCGCCGGATGTCGAACACCTGGCACCAATGGCGGCGCGCATTGCGGCGAACACCGGCTCGATGCCTGTGGTGATGACACTCGATGCGGGCTACTGGAGCGAGTCCAACGCGCAGCACTGCGAGCAGCGCGGCATCGATGCCTACATCGCTACAGGTCGACTGCCGCATGGTCAGCCGCCACCGCCCAAACGAGGGCGATTGCCCAGAGATGCTGACGCCAAAACCCACATGGCCCGCAAGCTCAGATCCAAAGCCGGCCAGGCGATCTACGCCCAGCGCAAAACGATCGTCGAGCCGGTGAACGGTCAGATCAAGGAGGCCAGGGGCCTGCGCAGCTTCCTGCTCAGGGGCCTGAAGAAGGTCGATTCCGAGTGGCACCTGATTGCTGCCAGCCACAACCTGCTCAAGCTGTTCCGGTTCAGGCGATCGCAGCAGGCCCTATTGGAAGCAACGGGATGAGGAGCCCCACCTTTCGCCAGTGAGGCCACCCAGCAGCTCCGTATCGGCTGCACCGCGGTCGCAGTCAGTTTGGCGATGGATGGCAGCCAACCAGAAATTCGCCGCCGTCGCGAAGTTGGTGCTCTATGAGCAACAAACTCCTAGCTGAGCGGAGGATCCCTCAGGGGTCAGTGACATCGCGGTGGAGCAAAGAACCCTTGAGGTTTCCGGCACAGGCCGGCAGGCAAGGCAGGATCGGGCCATGACACACCCGCAACCTGAGCTCACACCCGACGACTGGTACCGGATCTGCGATGCGCTGCGCTATCTGGGCCGCGATCTGCACCACCGCTCCTTTGCGGTGTCGGCTGAGCAGTGCTTGGGTGGCCCCTGTCGATCAGGCGGATTGAACCCAGTTCGCCAAGGCCAGTCCCTCCACCCTGGCGAATTCACGTGTGTTGTTGGTGACCAGCGTGCTCTGCTGGCTGATTGCATGGGCCGCGATCATCGTGTCCAGCCATCCGATCGGGCTGCCCCTGCGTTCCAGTTCGGCCCGCAGGTCGCCATACACCCAGAGCGCCGCTTCATCAAAGGGAAGAATCACAAGCGGAGCCAGGAACATCTCCAGGGCCTGCCGGTTGCGGGTCGATCCGCTTTTGGCGACGCCATAGGCCAGTTCGGCGGCGACCACGCTGCAGATCCCGATCTCCCCCATCCGGTGCTGCCGGAATTTCTCCAGAACCGCCGGAGGTCTGGTGTTGATCACATGAATGCAGATGTTGGTGTCGAGCAGGATCACGGTTGGATCGAGTCCCGCTGCTGCGCATCGGGCTGCTGTCGTTCCATCGTGAAGCCGGGCTCAAAGCTGGCCAGACCGGCTTCCATGGTCCCCCACGGATCATCGATCGGAAGGAGCAACACCCCGTTGCCGAAGTGCTTGACGGCCACCTTGCTTCCCTGGAAGCGGTAGTCCTTGGGAAGCCTCACGGCCTGACTGCGGCCTGAACTGAACAGCCGTGCCGTGTCCATGGCCCACCCTGCCTGCTGGTATCTACCAATGGTAGGCACCGCTAGTGACGCCGGAACCCAATGCGGCTCTTGGTTGATGCGCACCATGGATTCCCGCCGGCTGATGGTCTGGATCTCCACCGGGATCAGGGGTTTCCAGGGCGCCACGCTGGCTTCGACCTGTTCAGCTGAAGAGGGCGCTCAATGGCGTCGCACTGGCCAAACGTCTTGGCGCCTTTGATTACCAGATCACACGGCAACCGACAGCCACATGCGCCTGACGCGGCAGGCGCCTACAGGCCAACAACACATCACCATCGCTGCCCACAAACTCCTGAGGGTTTGAACCTTGCGGCAGATCCACAAGAACATCGCTCAGCAATACGACATCGCAATCGAGGCGCTGCTCGATCAGCTGGAAGCCTGATCAAGAGAATCAGGACTCAGCGCACCACAAGCACCGGGCAGGGACTGGTGGCCAGCACCTTTTGTGTTTCGCTGCCCAGCAGCAGTCCCTCAAGACCTCGCCGGCCGTGGGAAGCCATCACGACCAGATCGCACCCCAGTTCGCGGGCGGCGGTCACGATCGCGGCGTGGGGTGAGGCGTGTTCAACCGCCTGCTGACCGGGCTCCAAGCCGGCATGCCGCACCTGGGCCAATGCTTCGGTCATGATCCGCACGGCGCTCTCGCGGCTGGCCTGCAACAGGTTGTCGATGGTGGCCGGATCGATCGCATCGCCCAGGCCCAGGATCGGCAGCGGCCCCGGCGGCCGCGCATGCAGCACCGTCAGCCGCGCCCCCAGGGCCCTGGCCAGGCCGATGGCCTGATCAAGGGCCCGCACCGACAGCTCGGAGCCATCGGTGGGCACCAGCAGGTGGGTGTAGGGCATGGCAAGGGGCAGCAGCTACCCCTGGTTTAAGCAGTCCAGGGGGCTTTGGCGGTGCAGGGGCCTGGCTATCACGACGCGGCCCAGTCCTCTAGGCGCAAGCCTTCGATGCGGGGGAACCCGCTGACGTGATGGCTCACCAACGTGGCATCGAGCGCCAGGGCATGCGCGGCGATCCACAAATCGTTGGCACCAATGGGGGTGCCCCAACGTTTCAAGGCGGTGGCCTGTTGGGCGTCATGGCGGCAGATCGCCTGTCCCTCTGGATAGAGAACCTTGACCTGGCGCGCCAGCTGATCGAGCTGCCGCAGTGTGGCCTCACGCCGCTGGCTGCCTTCGGCGCCCTGCAGCAACTCTGCCCAGGTGACGAATGACATGGATAGACTGTCGCCGGGGTCAAGGGCGTCAAGACGCGCGGCGACCTGAGGCGGCTGGTTCTTGATCAGATCGATCAAGATGTTGGTGTCCAGCAGGACAATCACAGCCGTTCCCTGTCCTGCACAGGCAACTTCTGGGCCTGCTGCTGCTCCAGGGTCGCAACGAAATCAGCGTCGAAACCCGCGAGCGTCTGCAACAGCGCCTGCCCACGACGTTCGGGGCAGGGATGAATCAGCAGATCGCCATCGGCGGTGCGACTGACCTGCACGCGATCGGTGCTGAGTCGCAACGCGGCCGGTATGCGGACCGCCTGGCTGTTGCCGCTCATGAACACGCGACTGGTAATGGACTCCATCACCACGCCTCACCGTGCATATATCGAAATATGTGCGCTGTTCATGGTGATGGCTTCGACCTGGCCTGACTGTTAGAAGGGCACCCCCGCCATGGCACCCCGCCGAAAATCGGCAGGACTGCAGCCGTACTGCCGTGCAAACGCCTGCCGCGTTGATGCCGAGTCACTGAGCTGCAGCCCCACCAGCAAGCCCCCCAGCGAGCGACCCGCCAGCTCAGGGTCGCGCAACTGCTGGGCCAGCTGCTCAAAGCTGATTTCGCCTTCGCACAGCTGCTGATAGAGCTCACCGATCAGGTCGCCATCGCTGCACGCCAGGCGCCAGAAAGTGACTGGCCACCCTGGCGGCAACCTGCTGCTGACGCAGCACCGCAAGCACCGCCTCGGATGGCTCTGGAATCGCCACCATCAGCTGGTCGCGGGTTGCCTCGCGACGGGCGGCCTCGAGCAGGCCCCATCGAGCAAGGTCGGTTGCGCTGTAGGTCTCAGGGTTACCCATGGGCGCGTGATTAGTGCAGCGGATCACTGATTGCCAGCAGCAGTGCAAAGGTGGCCAGCGGGCTCGAGGCCAGGAAAGCTGCCATGGCGTCTAGGCCGACCGGGGCCCTTTCCAGCCCGCCAGATGGGCCGCCGCGCTGGAGCGGGCCAGGGCGCGGGCGGCCGGCAGGGCCGGTTCGAGCCGCTGCGAGCTGAAGGGCGGCAGGGTGCGGCTGCGCAGCCAGGCGCCCCAGCGAAACTCGTGGAAGGGGATCAACGGCGCCGCCTCGATCACCTTGTCCTTCTTGAGCTTCCAGACCAGGCTGCGGTAGGGGTCATCCTGCAGACCCAACAGGTTGGCGGGCAGATCCGCAGGGTTGAACGGCCCCAATCCGCGGCCGTCATAGAGGTACAGCCAGCCGCGCTGGTGCAGCTCCGCCAGCACCGCCGCGCGGTCATCGCTGTCAACCTGCAGGGCCACATAGCCGAAGGCGATGGCCTCGGGCTGAATCGCGATCAGGGCCCGCAGGCGGTGATGGCGGTCAACCATCCACACCGCACCGCTGCGGCTGCGCACCAGCGGCACTGGCTTGCTGGCCAGATAGTCGCGCTGCTGGGCGGGATTGTCGGCGCTGAAGTCGGCGATGCGGCTGGACACCTCGGCCAGCCCCACGCACAGCTGGGTGGGCTGCAGGCTGGCGATCGGCAGCTCGAGCAGCTCCTGATCCGGACCCGGCGGCGGTAGCGGCTGGTAAGGAGGCAGGCGCAGGGCCATGGCCGCAATCAACGCCTGAGCATCCTGGCCCAGATCCGGGCCCGAATCGGGCCACTGGCAGTCATAGGGTCAATGCTGATACCAGCTCCCATGCCTGCAGCCATCTCCGACCTGAACCAGGGCGCCGCTGGACCGATCGGTGTGCTGATCTGCGGTCACGGCAGCCGCAACCGCCTGGCCGTCGACGAATTCGCCCAGCTGGCCGAGCGGGTGCGCCAGCAGCTGGCGCCGGTGCCGGTCGCCCACGGCTATCTCGAATTCGCCCGGCCGATCCTGCGCGACGGGCTCGAGACGCTGCGCCAGCAGGGTGTGGGCCACGTGCTGGCGGTGCCGGCCATGCTGTTTGCGGCGGGCCATGCCAAGAACGACATCCCCTCGGTGCTCAACACCTATGCCGCCGAAACCGGCCTGCGGGTCGACTACGGCCGCGAGCTGGGCGTCGATCTCAAGATGATTCAGGCCGCCGGGGCCCGGGTGCGCGAGGCGCTCGATCAGGCCAACGCGCGCCAGGCGATTCCCCTGCACGACACCCTGCTGGTGGTGGTGGGCCGGGGCTCGTCGGATCCCGATGCCAACTCCAACGTGGCCAAGGTGACCCGCATGCTGGTGGAGGGCTTCGGCTTCGGCTGGGGCGAAACCCTCTACTCAGGTGTCACCTTTCCGCTGGTGGAACCGGGCCTGCGCCACGTGGTGCGCCTGGGCTTCAGGCGGGTGGTGGTGTTCCCCTATTTCCTGTTTTCGGGGGTGCTGGTGAGCCGCATCCGCCAGCACAGCGAGCGGGTGGCTGCCGACCATGCGGAGGTCGACTTTGTGCACGCCTCTTACCTGGGCGAGCACCCGCTCGTGGTGGACACCTTTGTGGAGCGGGTGCATGAGGTGGTGGCCGGCGAGACGGCCATGAACTGCTCGCTCTGCAAGTACCGGGCCCAGGTGCTGGGCTTCGAACTGGAGGTGGGCGCGCCCCAGCACAGCCACCACCACCATGTCGAAGGCCTCTGCGAGAGCTGCGATCTCTGCGAGAACGAATGCACCGGCGCCTGCCAGCCCGACGGCATCCCGATCCCCCTGGGGGGGCACAGCCATGCCCATGACCACAGCCATCACCACACCCCCTATCCCCATGCCGAGCATCCACTGGGGCCCAGCACCCTGCGCAGCCGGCGCGAGCATGAAGGGACGTGACGCCCGAAGCTGAAGCTTTGTGGGTGAAACGGGCCAGCTTGTCCGTCTCAAAGCGGCCCGGGTCTCAAGGGATTCAGCGACATCAGCCCTGCTGATCAATGGTCACATTCCCCACCGCGATCCTGTTTTCCCCAGTTCTGAGAGGGTTTTTCCACAAACAAGACGGTCTGAACCGGTGTGCAGGGGCGGATCTGGGGAATCGCATGAACTGTTCAAGCCTCGCTTGACAGGCGCCTGAGGCCCAACCAATGGCCCGGGGTGCGCCAGATGACGAGCCGCGGAAGCCTGCGCTACCAGGCAATCTCATGCTGACGCAGCTTGGTTCTGAGCTGGAATGCCCGCTTTGACGATGCCCCCGGGCGCGTGGCCTACTGATCCCATCACCCGTTGAACCACGACGTCGTTATGGGGCCTGAGCGTTTTCATCTGCAGCGCTGCATCGACCAACCACCCGCCCGCACCCACGCCAAGAGCCCCAGCGCCCGCCCGCAGAACGCTCCCCACCAACCCCGCCCCGTCGTCAGCCAAGCCCCCACCGAGGAGCAGCCGGACTCCATCAGCCTCGAAGCCGAGGTGCCCGAGGTGCTGCTCGATGGCATGCGTGAGTTTCTGGCAGGCCATCCCCACTGGGATCAGATGCAACTGATCAATTCGGCCCTGGCGAGCTTTCTGTACCAGAACGGCAGCGACGACCGTCTGGTCAGCCAGGCCTACCTGGATGGTCTGTTTCAGCGCGGCTGAACCGGCGACGCCAGGCCCGGAGCGCAAGCAAAAAAAAAGCGGGGGTGCCAGCCCCCGCCTTGAATCTCCCTTGCCCGACCCCTTGGAGGTCGCGAGCTGATTGTGACCAGGGCAGCAGGCCCAGACTGTGACCGTTGACACCCCGGGCGCGCAGGGTGTTCAGCCGCTGACAAAGGCCCTGGCCGCGGCCTCACAGGCCCGCCAGGTGACCGCCATCTCGGTGAGGGTGGGGCTCTGCCAGCCGGCCCGGGGCCAGCAGGCGCCATCGGTCACCAGCAGGTTGGGGGCACCCCAGCAGCGGTTCCAGGGGTCGACCACGCCGCCACGGGGGTCTGCCGCCATGCGGGCACCCCCCAGCTCATGGATGTAGTAGCCAGGCGGGGCTGCTCCCGCACTCAGGGCATGGCTGCCCTTGACAAGGGGTTCGATCAGGGGCATCACGAACAGATCCTCCAGCGGCCTGATCGTGCCGCCCGCGGCGGCCACCGCAGCGGCCATGCGGGCCTGCATGTGCCGCACCATGGCGTGCTCGTTGGCATCCCAGCGGCAGGCGATGTGGGCGCTAGGCAGGCCCCAGGCATCCCGCTGATGCCGGTTGAGGCTGACCCGGTTGGTCGCCGCCGGCAGCACCTCGCCATGGCCGATCAGAAAGCCCACCGCCTCGTGCGGACGGCGCTGCAGCGGCCGAGGCGGGTCAAAGCGCTGCAGGCCGCACCACAGGCCGTAGCCGCCCGCGAACGCTTCGCGGCTGCCGGCCTCGAGATTGACCGTGTTGGGGATGAAGCAGCTGCCGGCGCCCGAGAGTTCCAGCGGTGCCGGCGGGGCGGGCACATCGGGCAATGAGAAGAAGCGGCCGCTCGAGATGTGGTCCATCAGGTAGTGGCCCAGGGTGCCCGAGGGATCGTTGAGACCACCGCTGCGCCAGGCCGCGCTGGAGTGCAGCAGGATCCGCAGCGACTCGATCGTGGAGGCGCACAGCACCACCAGGGCGGCGGGAGTGCTGTGCTGCTCGCCGCTGGCGGCGTCGACCCAGGCAACGCTGCGGGCCCGGCCGTTGTCGCACTCCACATGGCTCACCACGGCACCGGCGCGCACCCGGGCCCTGCCGCTCGCCAGGGCCCGGGCCAGGGTGCTGCCCGGGCTGCTGTGCACCGGCCAGCCCTCGCCGCGGGGCAGGGCGAAGCCGCGCGAGTGAATCAGGGGCAGGTCGAGCGCGTCGGCCACGGCCTGGCGCAGATGCTGCTCACCGGGTGACAGGGGCAGGGGCGGCGCATAGCTGCCATCGGGCAGCTGGGGCAGGCCATCGGCATGGCCATGCACTCCAAGCAGACGCTCGAGCCGGGTGTAATAGGGGTCCAGCTCGGCCGTGCCGATCGGCCAGTTGACGCCACTGCCGTCGGCATCCCCGGCCCTGAATTCAAAGTCTGACAGCCGCAGGGTGATGCCACCCCAGGTCAGGCTCTTGCCGCCCACCTGGCGGCCACGGCTCCACAGAAACGGCGCGTCGGTCGGGGTGGTGTAGGGGTTGCGTCGCTCGTCGACGAACAGCTCCGGGTTGTGCTTCCAGTAGCCCGGATGGTGGCCCTGCAACCGCTGCCGCCCGCTGCTGAGGCTGGCCAGCCGCCTGAGGCTGTTGAGCGGTTCGCTGCCGAAGGCGCGGTTCGCCTGGCGCTGGGGCCCGGCCTCGAGCACCAGCACCTGCAGCCCGGCCTCGGCCAGCACCATCGCCGCCACCCCACCGGTGGCTCCGGAGCCCACCACCACGGCGTCGGGCACGAAGCCCTCACGATCAGCTGTGGTGGAAGACGGGTCGAACACCGGTTCAGATCGCAGCGTGACACCCAACAGAAAGCCCCGACAGGTGACCTGCCGGGGCTTCCGGGGAGTTGGTGGCGGGGGCGAGATTTGAACTCGCGACCTTCGGGTTATGAGCCCGACGAGCTACCAGGCTGCTCTACCCCGCGGCACTTCTTGAACCTACACCACGGCCCGACGTGGCACAAGCCAGCAGGATGGTTCAGACCGATCAGCTGCCCCCAACCCAGGAGCCCGATGCTTCGTTATCTGCGCTACTTGCGCTTCCCCCTGCTGAGCTGCCTGATCGGCTTGAGCGCCATTCTGGTGATCCACGGCGGCTTCACCTCCGGTGGGTTGAAAGCCATCTGGATCACCCTTGTGCTGCTGGCGCTGGAGATCAGCCTGTCGTTTGACAACGCCGTGGTCAACGCCCGGGTGCTGGAGACCCTCACGCCCCGTCAGCAATCGTTCTTTCTGACCTGGGGGTTGGTGATTCCGGTGTTTGGGGTGCGTTTCGTCGGCCCGTTGCTGCTGGTAAGCCTGGCGGGAGGCATCGGCCTGGGGGAGGCCCTGCAGGCAGCCCTGCATGACCATGAGCGCTACCACGGCCTGCTGGAGCTGGCCGAACCGCGCATCCAGGCCTTCGGCGGCATGTTCCTGCTGATGGTCTTTCTGCGCTACTTCTTCGATGCCGCCAAAACGCTGCACTGGGTGCGCCGACTCGAGGCGCACCTGAGTGTGGCGGGGCGGGTGCCCTCGCTCGAGGTTGCCCTGGCCCTGATGCTGCTGATGCTGGTCGACGTGATGCTTCCCGGAGACCTGCGCCTCGATGTGATGTTTGCCGGGCTGATCGGGCTGGTGCTGCAGATCCTCAGCACGTCCCTGGCCGAGCTGTTCGGCGGCGACGAAGCAGCGGTGGGCCGGCTGACTGCCAGCGGTGGAGTGGCCAGTATCATGTATCTGGAGCTGTTGGATGCCTCCTTCAGCCTTGATGGCACGATCGGCGCCTTCGCCATCACCAGCGACCTGGCCCTGATCATGACGGGTCTGGGCCTGGGGGCCCTGTTCATTCGCTCGCTCACGGTGCTGCTCTGCCGCGAGCAGGCCCTCGACCGGCTCATCTATCTCGAGCATGGCGCCCACTACGCCATCGGCGCCCTGGGCCTGCTGATGCTTGCCGACGTGGTAGCCGGCGTGCGCCAGATCGACATTCCTGAATGGGTGAGCGGCCTGATCGGCATCGTGTTGCTGGCCCTGGCCCTGGCCGACTCGCTGCGCCAGCACCGGCAACAACAGAACCAGCTCGAGGCCTCCTGAGCCGCAGGCTGCGCTCAGGCGGTGCTGCGCAGCTCACCAACGACCTCGAGCCGCAGGTGGGGTGCCGGCGCCAGGAACTGGCGCCGCAGGTCTTCAAGGGTGATCGGGGTCAGCCAGTCGAGCTGCTCGAGCAGCTGCAGGGCCACCGCATGCTTGGCCCGGGCTGAGCCGTCTTCGACCTTGATGGCCACCCCCATGCCCTCGCCCACGCGGCTGAGGCACTGGATGCCCTCGGCACCGCCCTTGCTGAGCACCTGGCCGTGGCCCTGGCGCATCAGTTCGGTGTCGAAGCGCCCCTCGCCGGCCACTAGCTCGGGATGGTTGAGCATGGCCCGCAGCAGCCGCTCGAGGTCGGGCTGCTCGCCTGAGCCCAGGTGTGCATACAGCAGGGCCATCTGGGCCAGCTGCAGCTGCAGGGTTGGGGCACCACAGTCGTCGCGGGCGACCAGCAGCTCGGCGGGAGGCAGGGCCAGCAGCTCGGCCACCCGCTTGAGCACCTCCTGCTGCAGAGGATGCTCGCTCTGCAGGTAGCTCTCAGAGCTCCAGCCCAGCCGTTTGCAGGTGGCCAGAAAGGCCGCATGCTTGCCCGAGCAGTTGTGCTCAAGGGCGCTGGTGCCACATGCCGGGATCGGGCACTGCAGCTGTTCGGGTTCGATCTCGGCGCCCCACAGCAACCGAAACGCCTCGCGGGCATGGGCCGGGGTGCCCGCATGGGAGGCGCAGGCGATCGCCAGGCCCCGCTCACCGCAACCGCAGGCATCGGCCGCACCACTACCCACAAACACGGTGGCCTGGAACGGCTTGAGCGACGAACGCACAAAGCTGAGCAGCTGGGGATCACCGGCCCGCATCAACACCCGGCCGCGGCCGTCACAGACGACCGCATGCACGCGGTGGCGCGACTCGACGATGCCGTCGCGCAGCAGCCGCACCTCCAGCGGCGACACCGAGGCGCGCGAGGCACCACCAAGGCTTGCGGGCAGGCTCATGCAGGCAGCAGGCTGCCAAGAGCCTGACAGATGCCTCCCCCCAGCAGCAGCAGCGCCGCAACACCACCGGTGGTTTGCCGCAGCCGCAGCAGCACGGGCCGCACCTGGTGCTGGGCGATCAGAAGATCCTGCTGGCGCCAGGCCAGGGGCTTTTCCCAGACCTGGCCGTCATACCAGCCGGATTCTTCGTAGCTGATGCGCTCGGCCAGCAGACGGCGGTTGACATAACTCCAGCCCAGCCATTGGCGCAGCAGCATCAGCAGCGGCAGCGCCAGGGCCGCCAGGGCGCCCAGCGCCGCCATCAACACGGGCGTGTGACGCAGGCTGACGCTGCCGCTGGCCACCAGCACCGTCACCGGCAGCAGCAGCAACCAGCTGACCAGCAGTGGTCGTAGCAGGCCGGCCATTCCGGCCTGGGGCCAGGCAAAAAACCACGAACGGCAGAGCTGGGTGTACTCCTCGCGCGGCCGCTGCTCGGGGGGCACAGGACAGCTGACCATCGCGGAGGTCACAGCGCTGGCCCAGCGGCAGGACTGATGTAACGCTCCTGCTCCCCGTGACCCCAGAACGATTCGAGGTCGTAGTAGGTGCGCTCGCTGGGGGTGAGCACATGCACGATCAACTCGCCGTAATCGAGCAGCACCCAGCGGCCCTCGGTCTGGCCCTCGCGGCGCAGGGGCAGCCGCTGATGCTCGGTTTCAAGACGGTCTTCGACCGAGCGGGCGATGGCGCGCACCTGCACATCGGTGAGGCCGCTGCAGATCACGAACCAGTCGGCCAGGGAGCTGACCTCCTCGACCCGGATCAGGCGGATGTCGACGGCCTTGCGGTCATCGCAGGCTTCGGCGGCGAGCAGGGCAATGGCCTTGCTGTCGGTCAGCAGCTCAGCCATAGACGTTCTCACTGCTGACCGATTGACGGGATCCCTGCTGCTGGGCCATTTCGGCCCGGGCGCGGCCGGCGCTCTTGCGCAGGGCCTCGAGCCGGTCTTCGTAAAAGGCGCGCTTCTTTTTCTTGCGGGTCTGCTCGACCAGGTCCTTGAGGGCGCCGCCCAGGCTCTTGTAAGCGTTGGGCAGGGTGTAGCCGAACCGGCAGGCCAGATCGATCGCCCGCTCATCGGCGGCGATGGCATCGACCAGACGCTTCTCTGAATTGTTCTTGAGATACAGGCGGTAGCCGGCAAAACCGGACAGCCCCAGGGCCATCACCAGCAACAGGCCGTCCTGCACCCACAGCTCACCGATCGCGCCGCCCAGGCCGATGGCCAGGGCCGCCATCTCCCAGCCGTCGCGGGGGATCGCATCGTTCTGGATGCGCCCCACCTCGTGCCAGAACAGCAGGTTGCGGTGGTCGAGGGCCAGGGCGTCCCATTTGTCGAGATCGAGCTGAATCTCCACCTCATCGCGTCCGATCTCCTCGATGGTGATCAGGGGGGGATCCACCGAGGCCGCCGCTTCGACAAACACCCAGCTCTGCATCTCAGGAGGCAACAACCCCTTCAGGCGCTGGAGTTCACTCATCGACGGGACAGGCGTGCCAGTGGTGGATCCAGGTTAGCCACTGCAGTCACGTCGCGGCCCATGAGAGGCTGAACAGGTTTGCCCGCAGCGCTCCATGCCCCGCCGGTCTGATCTCAAGCGCATTCTGCTGCTGGGTTCAGGACCGATCGTGATCGGCCAGGCCTGCGAATTCGACTATTCGGGCACCCAGGCCTGCAAGGCCCTGCGGGCCGAGGGCTACGCGGTGGTGCTGGTCAACAGCAACCCGGCTTCGATCATGACCGATCCGGACATGGCGGATCGGACCTACATCGAGCCGCTCACCCCCGAGGTGGTGGCCCGGGTGATCGAGCGCGAGAAACCCGATGCCCTGCTGCCCACCATGGGCGGCCAGACCGCCCTCAACCTGGCGGTGGCCCTGGCCGAAAACGGAACCCTGGAGCGCCATGGCGTCGAGCTGATCGGCGCCAACCTCGAGGCCATCAAGAAGGCCGAAGACCGCCTGCTGTTCAAGGAGGCGATGGCACGCATCGGCGTGATGGTGTGCCCCTCGGGCATCGCCAACACCCTCGAAGAGGCCGAGGCGGTGGGTGAGGCGATCGGCAGCTACCCGCGCATCATCCGTCCGGCCTTCACCCTGGGCGGCAGTGGTGGCGGCATCGCCTACAACCCCGACGAGTTCAGGGCCTTCTGCAAGAGCGGCCTCGAGGCCAGCCCGGTCAGCCAGATCCTGATCGAGCAGTCGCTCCTGGGCTGGAAGGAGTTCGAGCTCGAGGTGATGCGCGACACCGCCGACAACGTGGTGATCGTCTGCAGCATCGAGAACCTCGACCCCATGGGGGTGCACACGGGCGACTCGATCACCGTGGCGCCGGCCCAGACCCTCACCGACCGCGAGTACCAGCGCCTGCGCGACCAGGCGATCGCGATCATCCGCGAGATCGGTGTTGACACCGGCGGCAGCAACATTCAGTTCGCGATCAACCCTGCCAACGGCGACGTGGTGGTGATCGAGATGAATCCGCGGGTTTCGCGCAGCTCGGCCCTGGCGAGCAAGGCGACGGGCTTCCCGATCGCCAAGATCGCCGCCCGGCTGGCGGTGGGCTACACGCTCGATGAGATCGTCAACGACATCACCGGCGCCACACCGGCGTGCTTCGAGCCCACGATCGACTACGTGGTCACGAAGATCCCGCGCTTCGCTTTCGAGAAGTTCCAGAACTCACCGGCGGTGCTCACCACATCGATGAAGTCGGTGGGCGAGGCCATGGCCATCGGCCGCTGCTTCGAGGAGTCGTTCCAGAAAGCCCTGCGCTCGCTCGAAACCGGCCTGGCCGGCTGGGGCTGCGACCGCCCCGACCCCACACCCGAGCCTGCTGCCCTCGAGATCGCCCTGCGGACGCCGACCCCCGAGCGCATCGTGGCGGTGCGCACGGCGATGGTGGCGGGCCTGAGCGACACCGAGATCCATACCCTCTCGGCCATCGACCCCTGGTTTCTGGCCAAGCTGCGCCACATCGTCGAAACCGAGTCGCGCTTGCTGCGCGGTCGTCAACTGGGTGATCTCGATGCAGGCGCCCTGCTCGAGCTCAAGCAGCTGGGTTTCTCAGACCGGCAGATCGCCTGGGCCACCGGCAGCCAGGAGCTTGATGTGCGCCGGTACCGGCAGGGGCTGGGCGTCAACGCCGTGTTCAAGACCGTCGACACCTGCGCCGCCGAATTTGCCTCAAGCACGCCGTACCACTACGCCACCTACGAGCGGCCGCTCGAGCGCCTGGCCGACGACGGCTCGCTCGCGCTGATCCCCCCCGAAAACGAGGTCACCCCCGAAAGCCGCCGCAAGGTCATGATCCTGGGCGGCGGGCCCAACCGCATCGGCCAGGGCATCGAGTTCGACTACTGCTGCGTGCATGCCTCATTTGCCCTGCGCGAGGCCGGCTTCGCCACGGTCATGGTCAACAGCAACCCCGAGACCGTCTCGACCGACTACGACACCAGCGACCGGCTCTACTTCGAACCGCTGACCCTCGAGGACGTGCTCAACGTGATCGAGGCCGAGTGCCCCGAGGGGGTGATCGTGCAGTTCGGCGGGCAGACGCCGCTGAAGCTGGCGATTCCGCTGCTGCGCTGGCTCGACACGCCACAAGGCCGGGCCACCGGCACCCGCATCTGGGGCACCTCGCCCGAATCGATCGACAGCGCCGAAGACCGCGAGCAGTTTGAGGCGATCCTGCGGCGGCTCGACATTCGCCAGCCCCGCAACGGCCTGGCCCGCAGCGACGCCGAAGCGAGAGCCGTGGCGGAGGCTGTCGGTTACCCAGTCGTGGTGCGGCCCAGCTACGTGCTGGGCGGCCGCGCCATGGAGGTGGTGCACACCGAGGCCGAACTCAACCGCTACATGGCCGAAGCGGTCACGGTGGAGCCCGATCACCCGGTGCTCATCGACCAATACCTCGACAACGCCACCGAAGTCGATGTCGATGCCCTCTGCGATGCCAGCGGCACGGTGGTGATCGGCGGGCTCATGGAGCACATCGAGCCGGCCGGCATTCACTCGGGCGATTCGGCCTGCTGCCTGCCCTCGGTGACCCTGGGCGCCGAAGCGTTGGCCACGATCCGCCAGTGGAGCAACGATCTTGCCCTGGCGCTCGAGGTGCGCGGCCTGATCAACCTGCAGTTCGCGGTGCAGCGCGATGGGGCCGGCGCCGAGACCGTGTTCATCATCGAAGCCAACCCCCGCGCCTCGCGCACGGTGCCGTTCGTGGCCAAGGCCACCGGCGTGGCCCTGGCCAAGGTGGCCAGCCAGGTGATGGCCGGCAGCACCCTGGCCGAGCTGGGGCTCACCGCCGAGCCCCAGCCCCCCCTGCAGGCCATCAAAGAGGCGGTACTGCCGTTCAAGCGTTTCCCGGGCTCCGACACCCTGCTGGGCCCCGAGATGCGCAGCACCGGTGAAGTGATGGGCAGCGCCCGGGGCTTTGGCATGGCCTATGCCAAGGCCGAGCAGGCCGCCGGCGACGCCCTGCCCACCGGCGGCACCGTGTTTGTCTCGACCCACGACCGCGACAAACCGGCCCTGGTGCCGGTGGCCCGCCGCCTGAGCGAACTGGGCTTCGCCCTGATCGCCACCGGCGGCACCGCCGAGCTGCTGAACCGCGAAGGCCTGGCCGTTGAGGCTGTGCTCAAGGTGCACGAAGGCCGCCCCAACATCGAAGACGCGATCCGCTCGGGCCGCATTCAGCTGATCGTCAACACCCCCA
>Ga0310099_100063_pt1 | contig 20103 bp, 19 predicted proteins | sample LakMicMISRFREDD7_FD_194449 | JGI IMG/M metagenome (GOLD analysis project Ga0310099, IMG submission 194449) | Enriched freshwater cyanobacterial communities from Lake Michigan, Michigan, United States - MI23.SRF.RED.D7 | ecosystem: Environmental > Aquatic > Freshwater > Lake | place: USA: Michigan... | reverse complement strand
GGGTCTGGGCCTGCTACTGCAACTCAGTGGCCAGCTGGGCCAGGCCCGCCGCCGCCGCTGGGGGCCCTGGCTCTCGGGGGGCGGCATCGCCCTGGTGTGGCTGCTGGCCATGCCCTGGACCAGTCGGCAATTGATCTGGGGCCTGGAAGAGCGCAGCGCCGCTCTCACCCCCAAGCCGATCCCCACGGCCGATGCGGTGGTGGTGCTCGGTGGCGGGCTGCGGCCGGCCCTGGCCCCCCGCCAGGGGGTGGAGGTGGCGGAAGGGGGCGACCGGCTGCTCACCGGCCTGCGCTTGCTGCGGCAGAACAACGCCCCGCTGCTGGTGACCAGCGGTGGCCGGGTCAGCTTCACAGCCAACGATCCCGCCCCGCCCGAAGCCTTCTGGGCCCGCGACCTAGCCCTGGAACTGGGGGTGCCAGCGAAGCGAATCCTCACCAACCCCGGCTCCCGCACCACCGCCGAAGAGGCCCGGGATATCGGCACGCTCGGCCGCTCCCGCCAATGGCGCCGGATCCTGCTGGTGACCAGTGCCTTCCACATGCCCCGGGCCCTGGCCAGCTTTCGCCAGCGCAGTGGCCTGGAGGTGATCCCCGTGGCCTGCGATTACCAGCTGCCCAGCCGGGCCAACTATGGCCGCCCGACCCTGGGCAACAGCATCAAAAGCCTGTTGCCCGACGCCGAATTCCTTTATCTGAGCACTGTGGCCCTAAAGGAACACGTCGGGCTATGGGCCTATCGGCTCAAGGGTTGGTCCTGAGGGGATCGCTCCAGGTCTATTTCTTGGGTGCCGGGGGCAGCAGGCTGACGCCCTCCGGGGGAGGCGTGGGATCGGGATCGGCAATCAGCATGTGCTGCAACACGATCTCGGGGCGTTCACTGTCGCGCCAGCGGATGCGATAGGCGGGCATCTTGGTGCCGCGGCTGGTGGTCTGCTCCACCGGCTCCATCACCCAACCCCGGCGGGAGCGTCCCTGCGGGTTGCGCTTAACCACTGGGTCCGCATGCTTGAAGCGGAAACCGACGCGCTCACCGCTCATATTCAGGAGAGCCCCGTGCGGGGAGATTGCCTACTGTGACCAATTATCCCATTGCGTCGGGCGCGGGCCTAGGGGCGGGGCCGTACCCCCCTTGACAGGGGAGGGACGGCGCCTTACTCAAGCTTCCGGGCGCCCCTGGGGCGGCCCTTCTGGTCGCACCTCTGGCCGTAGCTCTGGTCGCAGCAAGGGGAAGGCAATCACATCCCGGATCGAAGGACTGTCGGTGAGCAGCATCACCAACCGATCGATGCCGATGCCCAGGCCACCCGTGGGGGGCATGCCCACCTCCAGGGCCTGGAGAAAGTCCTCATCCACCCCCTGGGCCTCGAGGTCGCCGGCGGCGCGGCGATCCTGCTGGGCCTCGAGGCGCTGGCGCTGGTCAACCGGATCGGTCAGTTCGCTGAAGGCATTGGCCGTTTCGCGGCCAACGATGAACAGTTCAAAGCGCTCGACCAGGCCCGGCTTACTGCGGTGGTTGCGGGCCAGGGGCGAGATCTCTACCGGGTAATCAGTCACAAAGGTGGGCTGGATCAGGTCCGCTTCCACGGTCTGCTCGAAGGCCTCGTTGAGTAGCCGGCCCACCGAGTCCGCCAAGGCCGGAGCCTCCAGCCCCTTCGCCGCCATGGCAGCGGCCGCCTGCTCCCGGCTGGTGAAGGCATTGAAATCAAGGCCGCAGGCCTGCTGCACCAGCTCATGCATCGTCCCCCGGCGCCAGGGGGGCGTGAGATCGATCTCCGTGCCCTGGTAAGTGATGGTGGTGCTGCCACAGACCTGCTCACACACCGAGGCAATCAGTTGCTCGGTGAGGTCCATCATGTCGGTGTAATCAGCGTAGGCCTGGTAGATCTCCACCGAGGTGAACTCGGGGTTATGGCGCGTGCTGATGCCCTCGTTGCGGAAAATCCGCCCCAGCTCATAGACCCGCTCAAAACCGCCGACCACCAGCCGCTTGAGGTGGAGTTCGGTGGCGATCCGCAGGGTGAGGGGTAGGTCGAGGGCGTTGTGGTGGGTTTCAAAAGGCCGGGCATCGGCGCCGCCGGGCACGCTCTGCAGCACCGGCGTTTCGATCTCGAGAAAGTCCCGTTCATCCAGCCAGCGGCGCATGGCGCTCACCATGCGGGCGCGGCGGCGGAAGGTTTCGCGGGTCTGGGGCGACACGATCAGGTCGAGGTAGCGCTGGCGATAGCGCGTCTCCACATCGGCCAGGCCATGCCACTTATCCGGCAGGGGCTGGAGGCCCTTGGTCAGCATCGACCAGGCCGTGACCTTCACCGATAGTTCGCCCCGGTCGGTGCGGCGCAGGGTGCCGCGCACACCGATGAGGTCACCGGCATCCACCAGGGAGGTGATCTGGGCGAAGGTGCCGGGGGCAGCCGCCCCATCCCCAGGCCCACCCTCCGGCGGGGGCCCGTCCAAGCTGGCCTTCTCCAGGTAGAGCTGGATCGGGCCGGTCTCATCGGCGAGGGTGAAGAAGGCCAGCTTGCCCATCACCCGCCGCGTCATCACCCGGCCGGCGACGGCCACCTCCAGGTCCCGCTCTTCCCCGTTGGCCAGGTCGGCATGGTCCTGCTGCAGGGCCGCGGCGCGATGGCTGGGGTCAAAACGCAGGGCATAGGGCCCCTGGCCTAGCTCCGCCAGGGCGCGGGCTTTCTCAAGGCGGGTCTCGCGCAGCTCCGACAAAGCAGCAGGGCTCTCAGATGGGTTCCATCCTGCAGGAACGCAGGGGGCCCGGGTCCGCCAGGCGATCGGCTGGTTTTGATCGCCCAGGGCAGATTGGCAAGGATCGGCTCAAAGGGGATCGACTCGGGGCCGACCAACTAGCCAGCGATCAACCAGCCGCCGCCGCCGCCAGGGCTGGTTCGCCCATCCGTTGGGAGGCGTAGCCGGTGCCGCGCACGGTGAGGATCAGCTCCGGGTTGCGGGGATCGGGCTCGAGCTTGCCCCGCAGCCGGGCCACGTAGACATCCACCACCCGCAGGTCGGCGGCCCGGCGCGGCGGGTAGCCCCAGAGCTGCTCGAGGATCTCGGCCCGGGGCACCACCCGGCCGGGCTCGCGGAACAGCAGCTCCAGCAGGCTGAATTCGGTATAGGTGAGGCCGATGCGCTCGCCATCGCGGGTCACCTGGCGGCGGTTGGTGTCCACCACCAAATCGCCCACCCGCAACACGCCCTGGCCGGCCGTCACTTCGCGGGGTTCGGCGGCTGCGGAGCCGCGGCCGACCCGGCGCAGGATCGTGGCGATCCTGGCTTCAAGTTCCTTGGGACTAAAGGGCTTGGGCAGGTAATCGTCGGCGCCCAGATCCAGCCCAGCCACCCGCTCGGCGATGGCATCGAGGGCCGAGAGAAAAATAATCGGAACGCAGGATTCGGCCCGCAGGCGACGACAGACGGCGAAGCCATCCAGCTTCGGCAACATCACATCGAGCACCACTAAGTCGGGCTGCTCTTGGTGGAACAGGGCCAGAGCCTGCTCGCCATCTTCGGCGCAGATCACCCGATAGCCAGCCAAGTGCAAACGCATCACCAGCACCCGGCGCACGGCCGCCTCGTCATCCACCACCAACAGGGTGGCCCGGTGTTCGCCTTTGGCAGGGGGGAGGCCTGCGGGGTAGTCCAGGTCCTCCCCTGGATGAAGGTCCAGCTCGGCATTCCCTAGGCCAGAAGTTGGGGACGCCAGGCTGGCTTCTAGGGATTCGACGGGGTTCCTGTCCTGATCGGAGCTGTCCTGACTGATAGAACCCTGCTGGTGTAGGGGCTGATCCTCCAGGGACATGTCCGGGCCGGGGATGAAGAATCGCAACCATACCCCTTGTCATCAGCGTTTCCCTGGCCTACGGGCTCGAAAAGAGCAGCAAATCGGGAGATTTAAGGTTTTCTTCGTTTCCTGACGCGCCCCAGGCCAAGGCCCCGTCCCGCAGGAACGCCCCCAAGCCCCTTTCCAGCGCCCAGCGCGTGGGGCCATGGGGCCCTGGAGAGAGCACGGTCCACCGCTCGACCCCGATCCGAGCTCCCCCCTTAGGGCCAGCGGGCTGTGGCGTAGCTGTTCCATTGGCGCTCGGCCTCGGCCAGGGCCGCGTCGCTGCTGATCTGGCCGAGCATGGCCCGTTGCAGCTGGGTGTAGATGACGGTCTGCAGCCGCTTGACCCCCGGGCTGGGGGGCACCAACACCTGGGCGTTCTCCAGGGTCTGCACTGATAGCTGCCGGGCCTGGCGGACTAGCCGCCCCTGGGCATCGACGGGCCGCTCCAGGTCCAGGTCCGCCGCCACGGCCTTGAGGGCGGCCCTGGAGGAGGGCAAGACCCGGGCCTGGTTGGCAAAGCGGGCCTGGTTCGGCCCATCGGTAAGGAACAGGGCAAAACTGAGGGCCTCCTTGGGCAGGGCCGTCTGGCGCGAGATCGCCAGGTTCATCACGGCCACGTTCGATTCCCCGCCAGGGCCCACCAGGGGGGGATAGGGGGCCGTCACGGCGGCGACCCGGGGGGCATTGGTGCTAATCGCCCGCAGGTACTCGGCACCGCTGGCCACCTGGGCCAAATCGCCGCTCTGATACAGCTCGATGGCCCGGCGATAGCCCTGGCTCACCACTTCCCGCGGCAGCAGGCCGCGCCGGTAGAGGTCACTCCAGAAGGCAAAGGCGCGGCGGCCGGCCGGGCTGTTGAAGGCGGCCCGGTGGCGGCCATCGAGCAGGGTTACCCCCATCTGCACCATCGACTCCAGCAATTCGGCCGAGTCATCGGGCACGACGGTGACGAACAGGGCATAGCGGCCGGTGCGCCGCTTCACCGCCTCCGCATAGGCGGGCACCTCGGCCCAGGTGGCGGGCGGCTTGGCGTAGCCGGCCTGGCTGAGCAGCTGGCGGTTGGCCAGGGTGATGCGGGTGGTGAGATACCAGGGCACCGTGTACTGGTGCCGGGTTGGCACGCCCGCCAGCGGCGGACCCTCGCTGCTGCCGGCGCCCCAGATCGGGGCGAGATAGCTGCTGGCGGCGGGAGCGGGAAGGAGCGGATCGAGGGGCAGCAGGCCGCCCTTGCTGGCCAGGTTGGCGGCAAACAGGGGATTGAGATTGACCACATCCGGCGCCGTGCGGGCAAACACCGCCGCCAACAACTTGCGCTCCACCGACCCCCAGGGCAGGTCGACCCAGTGGACCTTGACGCCGGGATGGAGCGCCTCCCAATCGGCAATCACGGCCTGGAGATAGCCGTTGAATTTGGGCGAGAGGTCCAGGGTCCAGAACTCGATCTGCCGTTGGGCTGGCTTCTGGGCCTGGGGAGGGGCCGCACAACCCCCTAGGGCCACGGCCAACGCCAACCCCAGGCCAAGGGGCCGCCCCAAGCCAAGAGCTCGGCCCAGGCCAAGCCCTAGGGCCTCCAGCCTGCCGGCCCAACGGGCCCCCAATCGCCAAGGTCCAGCCATGGCCCCAGCTTCGCAGGCCCCGGTGGCCCCAACCCTTCAAGCCCCGCCGGCCGGGGGATGGAACACCCGGGTGAAAGGGTGGAACCTTGAAAGCAAGTCGCCCCAACCAGGTGGCGCATCATTGTTTCCACAACCTTCTTGACCAACCCCATGGGCGTGAACTCCGTCACCCTTGTCGGCCGGGCCGGCCGCGACCCCGAAGTCCGTTACTTCGAATCGGGCACCGTCGTGGCCAACCTCACCCTGGCCGTGAACCGCCGCAGCTCCAACGATGAACCGGACTGGTTCAACCTCGAGATCTGGGGCAAGCAGGCCCAGGTGGCCGCCGACTACGTCAAAAAAGGATCCCTGCTCGGGATCATCGGCTCCTTCAAGCTCGACCGCTGGACCGATCGGACCAGCGGCGAGGAGCGCACCAAGCCGGTGGTGCGTGTCGACCGGCTCGAGTTGCTGGGCTCGAAGCGGGACGGTGACCAGGGCGGCGGTGGCTTCGCCGGGGGCGGCTACGGCGGCGGCGAACCCAGTGAAGAGGAAGTGCCGTTTTAAACCCGTTCTTGGCTGATCAGGGGGTTCTCCACGGCAGGCGGCGCTCAGGTCCCAGCCGAGCGCCGCTTCCAAAGACGCCGCCCCAGGGCCACGCAGCCCACCAGCACCACCAAGGCCAGGAAGCCGTTGACGCTGCCCTCCACGGGCTTGATCCAGGCGAGCACCTGCTGCCACTGCTTACCTAAGAGCCAGCCGGCGCTGGTTAGGGCCAGGTTCCAGACCAGGCTGCCGGCCGTGGTCCAAAACAGGAACGGCGCCAGGGGCATCATCTCAATGCCTGCCGGCACGGAAATCAGGGTGCGGATCGCCGGGATCAACCGGCCCCAGAACACCACGGCCGCGCCGTGGCGCTGAAACCAGCCCCGGGAAGCGTCGAGGTCCTTAACGGAGAGGCCCACCCAGCGGCCATGGCGCTCCACCAGCCCCTGGAGCCGCTGCTCATTCACCAGGCGGCCCAGGCCGTACCAGGGCAGGGCCCCGACCACGGTGCCGGCCAAGCCGGCCAACACCACCAACAGAAAATTGAGCTTGCCCTGGCCCACGTAGAAGCCGGCCAGGGGCATGATCAGCTCCGAGGGAATCGGCGGGATCACGTTTTCCAAAACCATGGCGGCAAAGATGCCGCCGTAGCCCCACTGGCTCACCCACTGCTCCACCACGCCATTGAGGGATTGAAGGAAGGGCGCCACTTGCGGTTCCAGCTGGGATCTACCCCTGAGTGTGGCCCAGCCCCCGCCCTGGCAGGGCCCAGGCCCAGAACGCGAGCCACCTTTTCGGGCCAAGGGCAGTCCCCTGGACAACGGGCCGGCCCCAGGCCTGCCATAAAAAAGCCCGGCCAAAGGCCGGGCTAGAAGCGGTTTACGGCCATGGGGCGGGCAAAGCCCAGCCAGGATCAATAGCGGTAGTGATCCGGCTTATAGGGGCCAGCCACGGGGATATTGAGGTAGGCGGCCTGGGTGTCGCTCAGCTCGGTGAGCTTGGCGCCGATTTTCTCCAGGTGCAGGCGAGCCACCATCTCATCGAGGTGCTTAGGAAGCACATAGACCTCCTTGCCGTACTCGTCGCCTTTGGTGAAGAGTTCGATCTGGGCCAACACCTGGTTAGTGAAGGAGTTGCTCATCACGAAGCTGGGGTGGCCAGTGCCACAGCCCAGGTTCACCAGCCGGCCTTCGGCCAGCAGGATGATGCGGTTGCCGTTGGGCAGGATGATGTGATCCACCTGGGGCTTGATGTTGTCCCAGCTGTATTGCTTCAGGGACGCCACATCGATTTCGTTGTCGAAGTGACCGATGTTGCAAACGATCGCCTGGTCCTTCATGGCGACCAGGTGGTCGTGGCCAATCACCTGGAAGTTGCCGGTGGCGGTCACGAAGATGTCAACATCGCCGACCACATCATCGAGGCGCACAACGCGGTAGCCCTCCATGGCCGCCTGCAGGGCGCAGATCGGATCGATCTCGGCGATCATCACCGTGGCGCCGAGGCCGCGCAGGGACTGGGCCGAACCCTTGCCCACATCGCCGTAACCCAGCACCAAGGCCACCTTGCCGGCCACCATCACGTCGGTGGCACGCTTGATGCCATCCACCAGGGATTCGCGGCAGCCGTAGAGGTTGTCGAACTTGCTCTTGGTGACCGAATCGTTGACGTTGATCGCCGGGAAGGGCAGTTCGCCGCTCTTCTGCATCTGGTAGAGACGGGCCACGCCGGTGGTGGTCTCTTCCGTAACGCCCTGGATGTTGGCGTAGATGCGGGAATAGAAGCCAGGCTGGGCGGCCAGCTTCTGGCGGATCGAATTGAAGAGGGCGATTTCCTCTTCGTTGGAGGGGTTGGCGAGAACGGAGAGATCCTTCTCGGCCCGGGTGCCAAGCACCACCAGGCCGGTGGCATCGCCGCCGTCGTCAAGGATCATGTTGGGCGTGCCGCCATCGCCCCACTCGAGGATGCGGTGGGTGAAGGCCCAATACTCATCCAGGGTTTCGCCCTTATAGGCAAACACGGGGATGTTGGCTGCCGCCATCGCAGCGGCGGCATGGTCCTGGGTGGAGAAAATGTTGCAGCTGGCCCAGCGCACTTCGGCGCCGAGGGCCACCAGGGTTTCGATCAAGACGGCCGTCTGGATCGTCATGTGCAGGCTGCCGGCGATGCGGGCACCCTTGAGCGGTTGCTCAGCACCGAACTTGCGACGCAGGGCCATCAGGCCCGGCATCTCGGTTTCGGCAATGGCGATCTCCTTACGGCCCCAATCGGCCAGGCCGAGATCGGCGATCATGTAAGACGACACAGCGGTTGGCGTAGCCACCATGGGAACGAACACTCCCGACTGGGAGGGCGATGGGTTGGAAATATCTGCAGAGTCGCCGAGGCTTCGGGCTCGCGAGGTAGGCAATCTACAGGGATGCAACCAAAGAGCGCGTTGAATCAGGTGATCGAGGGGGCGAACCAGGGGTTGCAGCAGGGATCGAAGAAGGGGGCGATCGAGAGGCTCTGGCTCGCCGATGCGGCCGACACCGCCGCCCTGGGCCAGCGCCTGGCCCGGGAGTTGGCAGGAGCCGGCCAGCCCGGCGTCAGGCCAGGGCCAGCTCCCTTTCAGCCGCCGATCCTGCTGCTGAGCGGCGGCCTCGGCGCCGGCAAGACCTGCCTGGTGCAGGGGCTTGCCGCCGAACTAGGCATCAACGAAGCCATCACCAGCCCCACCTTCGCCCTAGCCCAGCACTACCAAGGCCAGGGGAGCGCGGGTCCCACCGCCCTGGTGCACCTGGATCTCTACCGGCTGGAGCTGGCCGCCGCCGCTGACGACCTGTTTGCCCAGGAAGAAGAAGAGGCGGCCGCCCTGGGGGCCCTACTGGCGGTGGAGTGGCCCGAGCGCCTGGGGTTCTGGCCCCAGGGCGCCTGGCAGGTGGAACTCCAGCTGGAGGGCGAGGGCCGCCTGGCCCTGGTCACCCGCCCGCAGCTGGGTGCGCCTGGGGGTCCGCCAGGCCCAGGTGTTGCTGCAGGGCCGCAATGATGCGGGCGTTGGCCGCAGGGAAGGGATAGGCAGAGAGCTCGCTGGGGTGAACCCAGCGCACCTGCTGGCTGGCCAGGGGCTGGGGCTCCCCGGAGCACCACTGGCAGAGATGGACCACGAAACGCAGTTTTTTGTGGCTGTAGGCGTGCTCCAGGCTGATCAGTTCCTCACCCACGGCCACTTCGATCGCCAGTTCTTCCCGCAATTCCCGGGCCACGGTGGCCTTGATCGCTTCGCCCGGCTCCTGTTTGCCGCCGGGGAATTCCCACAGTCCCCCTAGCAAGCCTTCCTCAAGCCTCTGGTCGATCAACACCTGGCCGGCGCCGTTCAGCACCACGCCCACACCGATCACCTGAAAAGGCACGGGCTTGGGGACCTCCTTCACGGGATAGCGGGCGGGTTCGCCGGCAGCGTAGGCAGCGCAGCAGCCCTGCCAGGGGCAGGCGCCGCAGGCCGGCTGGCGCGGCGTGCAGACCAGGGCGCCCAGGTCCATCAGGGCCTGGTTGAAGCTGCGCGGCCGCTGGCGATCCAGCAACTGCTCACTGAGCTGCCAGAAGGCCGCCATTTGGCGCGCCGGCGGCTCGGGGCAGGCAATCAGCCGGGCCAGCACCCGTTTGACATTGCCATCGAGAATCGCAGCTGGCTGATCGAAGGCCGACGACAGGATGCTGCCGGCGGTGGTGCGGCCGATCCCGGGCAGCTCCATCCAGCCCTCCAGCGAGCGGGGCCAGGGATTGCCAGGCAGGCCATCGCCCGCAACAGACCCTGGGGGGCCGGGCGGCTGATCCCCAGGCGGGCTGACCGCGAACAGCTTTAGGGCCCCCTGCCTAAGCCGGCGGGCCCGCGAGTAGTACCCCAGCCCCTGCCAGAGCAGGTACAGGTCGTGGTCCGCGGCGGCCGCTAGGGCCTCCGGGCTAGGCATCGCCGCCAGCCACCGCTGCCAGTAGGGCAGCACCACCGCCAGCTGGGTCTGCTGCAGCATCACCTCGGCGACCCAAATCGGATAGGGATCCAGCTCCTCTCCGCTCAGGGGCTGCCCGCCCCGGGCTCCCTGCTTCCAGGGGATGGCATGGCGGCCGTGTTGCTCCCACCAAGCCAGCAGCTGCTGGCGCATGACGGGCGCCCTGGAATCAAGCACTGGCTGACTCGCTACGGCCCCAGGTTGGCTGGGCGATGGCACCAGCTTGAAACGCCTCTGCAGCCCTCAGAGTGATGCGCTTCCAGCCCTTTGGGCTGAATTGCAAAACGCCTAAAGGGCTGGATTAGCTGAGCGTTAAAAAGGAGTGGGCGCGTTGAACCCAAAACCCCCAATCAACCAGCCACGTAGGCAGCCACGCAGTCGCTCAGCCGACGCAGCCCGGCCAGGCCATCGCGCTCGAGGTTGCGCACCCGATCGCGGCTCATGCCGAGGATGCGGCCGATGCCGGTGAGGCTCATCGGTTCATCCACGTCGATGCCGTAGCGCATCTTCAGCACCCGCCCCTGCAGATCGGGCAGCTGCTCCAGCAGCGCACGCATATCTCCCCGCAGGCATTCGCCATCCACCAGATCCCCAGGTTCGCCGCCCTCGGACGCCAGCAGATCCAGCAGTTCGGTGTCCTCGCCATCGCCCACCTTCGTTTCCAGGCTCACCGGCTGGCGCGCCCGGCACAGCAGCTCCTTCACCTCCTCCTCCGGCAGCTCCACCGCCTCGGCCAGTTCCCCCAGCGTCGGCGTGCGGCCCAGTTCCTGGCTCAGTTCCCGCTGACCTTTTTTCAGCTTGTTCAGCGTCTCGGTGATATGGATCGGCAGCCGGATCGTGCGGCTCTTCTCCGCAATCGCCCGCGTGATCCCCTGGCGGATCCACCAATAGGCATAGGTCGAAAACTTATAGCCCCGGGTCGGATCAAATTTCTCCACACCCCGCACCAAACCAATCGTGCCCTCCTGGATTAAATCCAGCAGTTCCATATTGCGCTTGGTGTATTTCTTCGCCACGCTCACCACCAGCCGCAAATTGGCCGCCACCATCCGCTCCTTCGCCCGACGGCCACCGCTCAAGCGTTTCTTCAACACAGCTGGACTCAAACCAGCCGCCGCCGCCAACTCACCGTCGCTGGGCTTGCTGCCGCCGGCGCGCATCGTCAGCTCTAGCTCGATCTCCTCGATCGCCATCAGCTCCTGCACCTGCCGGCCCAGGGTGATCTCCTGCTCATGGCTCAGCAACGGCACCCGACCGATGTCCCGCAGGTAGGAGCGCACTAGGTCGCCATCCACCGGAGGCATGGAGCGGCCCTGGGCCGGCACGCGCACCGGGGTGACCGACTCGCTCACCGATTCAGGTAAGGACTGGCCTACGGCCGAAGCTACGGACGCTCGAGCAGCAATTGGAACCAACTGGAGCCCCTGGTCTGGCAGGGATAGGGCGGCGACCACGGCTGAGCAGTGAATTTGTGTGAAGCCTAACCTAAAGAAGTGTGAAGCCCCTCTCATGAACCGGGGCAATCCTGCCAGTGGATCTGGCTGGGGGCTGCCCTAGCTGCGGCTGAACCCAGGCCTAGCCATCGATCCCAGGCCCTCAAGACGAAAGAGCTGAACCGGGGAAAGGGGCCATCCCGAGGGGGAACCACGCCCAGGAATCCCCTAGGTCAGCGGAAACCGGTGCAACAACCAGGTCGCCGTACTGAGGTAGATGAACACCCCGGCCACATCGGTGACGGTGGTGATCGAGGGGGTGGACATCAAGGCCGGATCCAAGCCAAAGCGCTCACAGAGCAGGGGCAGGGAGGCCCCACCCGCCGCCGCCAGGGTGGTGATCACCACCAGGCTGATGCCGGCGGCGGCGGCCACCTGGGCGTTGCCGCCCAGGGTCCAGGCCCAGGGCACCACCGCCACCAACATCAGACAACCGAGCAGAAAGCCGGCCAGGGCTTCGCGGCCGATGCTGGGTCCGGCCCCCAGCCCCTGCAGGCGCTGGGTGCTGAGGCCGCGAATCACCACCGTGGCGCTCTGGGCGCCGACGATGCCACCGGCGCCGATCAACAACGGGATGAAGGCAGCTAGCACCACCATCTGTTGCAGCACGTCCTTCTCGGCCACGATTAGGGCCGAGGTGCCCGTATTAGCGATCAGCAGCACGATCAACCAGACCACCCGCCGGCGGGCCACGGTGAACAGGCTGCTCTGGAAGTAGTCGTCCTCATCGCCGGCCTGGACCGCCCCGGCCGCGTACAAATCTCTCGTCGCCTCGTGCTGGATCACGTCGATCACGTCATCGACGGTGACGATTCCCACAAGCCGCTGCTCCCGGTCCACCACCGGCAGGGCCAGAAAGTCATAACGCTGGATCGCTCTTGCCACCTCCTCCTGGTCGGTATCGGTGGTGAGCCGCACCACCTCCCGGGTCATCACGGCGCCAATGCGGTCGTCGGGGTCGGCCATCACCAGATCCCGCAGGGACAGGATGCCGGTGAGGTGGCGCGAGGCGTCGGTGACGTAGAGGCTGTAAATCGTTTCGGTGTCGGAGGCCCGGCCGCGCACGATCGCCAGGGCCTGGGCGGCCGTATGGAATTCCTTGAGGTCGATGAATTCGGTGGTCATCAGCCGACCGGCCGTTTCCGCCTCGTAGCCCAGCAACTGGGCCGTGATCCGCCGCTCCTGCGGGCTCAGTTCGGCCAGCAGGCGCCGCACCACCTTGGCCGGCAGCTCGTCAAACAGGCGCACCCGATCATCGGGGGACATCTGTTCAACCAGTTCGAGCACCTCGCCCGAGCGCAGCCGATCGAGCAGGGTCTGCTGCACCGTGCCATCGAGGTATTCATAGATGGCAATGGCCTCGTCCTTAGGCAGGAGCCGGAAGGCCAGGGCCTGGAGGGTGCGGGGCAGCAGCCCAATCGCCTCGGCGGTGTCGACCTCCTGCACGGGGGCGAGCAGCAGCTTGACCGCGTCGTAATTGCCCACCTCGAGCAGGGCCTGGAGCTGCTGGGCCACCAACTCGGCCAACACAGGTCCCCCAGGTCCAGGCGCTGGTAGGGATCCGCCAGCAGGCATGGGGCTCCCCTGGTCTGGGATTCCGCCCGTTGCCTCCGTCATCAAGCCCGTATGCAGGAGCACCAAGAGTGTATGGGGATCCCCCGCTAGGGTCCCGCCTTCCCCGATACCGCGAACCCATGGCGATCAATGTCTCCGATGTCGTCGTCACCACGGCCAGTGGCACGCCCCAACGCCTAGGCGAGCTGGCGGGCCAGGTGCTGTTGATCGTTAATGTGGCCAGCCGCTGCGGCTTCACCCGCCAGTACGCCGGCCTAGAGCAACTGCAGCAGACCTACGGGCCCCAGGGCCTGGTGGTACTCGGCTTCCCCTGCAACGACTTCGGCGCCCAGGAGCCCGGCACCCTGGAGGAAATCCAGACCTTCTGCTCCACCACCTACGGCGCCACCTTCCCCCTCTACGCCAAGGTCCACGCCACTGGAGCCAAGACCGCTCCCTACGACCAACTCACCCAGGCTGAGCCGGCCGGCGATGTGGCCTGGAACTTCGAGAAGTTCCTCATCGCCAAGGACGGCACGGTTCTGGCCCGCTACAAGAGCGCCGTCGAGCCGAGTGATGCCACCCTGGTGGCCGCGATCGAGGCGGCCCTGGCGGCCTGAGCGCCCCAGGGAGTCCGCCCCGGGCTAGGGCTGGGGCGGGCGGCCCCGAAACAGGCGGCGGCTCAGGGCCCGACCGCCCAGGGCCGCCAGCAACCCCAGCCCGAGGCTGGTGAGTAGCAGGGCCAGGGCCCCCAGGCCCAGGCCCTGCTGGCGCAGGTCGGCCAGATCGAGGATCCAGCCGCTGAAGGTGGTGAGGGAGCCGCAGAAGCCGATCCCCAGGGCCAGCATCAGGGGGGGGCGATAGGGCAAAGGCCCGCACAAAAAGCCAAGCAAGAGGCAACCCACCAGGTTGGCCAGCAGGTTGGCGCCCCTGGGGCCACCGAGCTGGGGCCCCAGCCGTTCGACCAGCTGCCAACGCACCAGGGCGCCCGGCACGGCACCCGAGGCCACCAGGGCCAACGCCTTCAGCTCGAAACGCAAGCGGCGATCACCCCTCTCCAAGCTGGTGCCAGCGGGCCCTGAAGGGTGAGCTGCCGGCCCTTGCCGCCGGGCCCAAGGGCGCTGGCCGGTCGCTTCGGAGCCATCGACAGGGCCAGGCGCTTCCGACTCAGGATTCGGATTGGAGCCCAGGCCTGCCATCTTCAAAGGCCCCCCAGCCAGCGGCCCAGCTCGAGCGCCAGCCAACCACCCGCCACGGAGAGACCCGCCAGCCCAAGGGCCTCCCCCGCCTCGCCCTCACCCAGGGCCTGCAACAGCTCGACCACAAAGGTGGAGAAGGTACTGAAACTGCCGAGAAAGCCCACGCTCAACAGCAGCTTGAGGCGATGCAGGTCACCGCAGCCATCGCCGAGGGAGAGCAGCAGCCCCAAGGCCAGGCAAGCCACCAGGTTGACCCCAGCCGTGGCCCAATGCTTGCGCGGCAACAGCGGCTGGAGGTGGTTCACCAGGAGAAAGCGCAGCCAGGCACCGGGCACGGCACCCATGGCCACCAGCACAGGATCGCCAAGGGCCATGGGCCGGATCAGCCCGCCAGCCAGCCGCGGCGGGGCGCGCCCGGACCGGCGGCGGTTTGCACCTGCAACCAACGGCGACCGCTAGGGGACCACCAGCTACGCAACAGCTCCAGCGGCTCTCCCGCTTCCAACCGGGCCAAAGCCGGCGCCTGCTGCCGCGGGGCACTCCGCAGGGCCAGGGGGCCGGTGGCCAGCAGGGGATCGCCGGCCTGGCGGCGGCGCAGTTCCGGTTGACGCCGCTCCGCCCCCCCGGCCGGCAGGGCCGCAGGGGCGATCAGGGCCAGGCCCAGCAGGGCTGCCAACCGCCAGGAGGGCAACATCGACAGCAAGCCCGGGCGACGCTGGAGGGGCCCCATCAAATGTCGAGCTGGGCGAAATCCAGCTCGGCGCTGTGGGTTTCGATGAATTCACGGCGGGGTGCCACCTTGTCGCCCATCAGGATTGTGAAAATGCGATCGGCCTCGAGGGCATCTTCAATCTCCACGCGCTTCATCGTGCGGGTGGTGGGATCCATCGTGGTTTCCCAGAGCTGCTTGGGCATCATTTCGCCAAGGCCCTTGAAGCGCTGAATCGTGTAGTTGGCCTTCTCGCCGAAACCACTCAGCACCGTCTTGAGGTCGGCTTCGTTGTAGCAGTAGTTGTGGTTCTTACCGCGCTCCACCTTGTAGAGGGGCGGGCAAGCGATGTAGATGTAACCACCTTCTACCAAGGATTTTTGGTAGCGGTAGAAGAAAGTGAGTAGCAGGGTGCGAATGTGGGCGCCATCCACATCGGCATCGGTCATGATCACGATGCGGTGATAGCGAAGGTTTTTCTCCTGAAACTCTTCACCCTTAATGCCTAGGCCCAGGGCCGTGATCAGGGCCTGGATCTCCGTATTTTTGTAGATCTTGGCATCGTCGGTTTTCTCGATATTCAAGATCTTGCCCCGCAGGGGCAGGATCGCCTGGAAGCGGCGATCGCGACCCTGCTTGGCGGAGCCGCCGGCAGAATCCCCTTCCACGATATAAATTTCCGATTCGCTCGGATCGCGGGAGCTGCAGTCGGCCAGCTTGCCGGGCAGGGTAGAACTTTCCAGCACGGATTTACGCCGCACCAGTTCCCGGGCCCGCCGGGCCGCCTCGGCCGCATTGAAGGCCTGGATGGCCTTCTCCAGAATCATGTCAATCACGGCCGGATTGAATTCCAAGTATTGGCTGAGCGACTCCCCCACCAGGGTGTCGACAATACCGCGCACCTCCGTATTGCCCAGCTTGGTCTTGGTTTGGCCCTCAAACTCGGGCTCGGGCACCTTCACAGACAACACTGCCGTGAGCCCTTCGCGGATATTTTCACCAGCGAGATTGCCATCGGCCTCCTTGCGCTTACCTCGCTTTTTGGCGAAGGTATTCAGGGTGCGGGTGAGCACCGTCTTAAGGCCCTCAATGTGGGTGCCTCCATCCACCGTGCGGATGTTGTTGGCAAAGCCCAGAATGCTGTCGGAATAGGCATCCACGCACCACTGCAGGGCCGCTTCCACCTGCACCCCTTCCTTGAAGGCATTCACATAGATGATCTCAGGGTGGAGGGGATCCTTGTCCTGATTCATATAGGCCACATACTCTTTAATGCCGCCCTGATAGTGATACACCTCTTCGTGGATCTCGCCTTGGGCGTTAAGGGCCGAAGCCCGGCCATCCTGAAAGACGATGCGCACGCCGCCATTGAGATAGGCAAGTTCGCGCAAACGGCCCGACAGAGTCTGGTAATCAAAGACGATGCCGGTACTGAAGATCTCAATATCGGGTTTGAAGCAAATCGTCGTGCCGGTGCGATCGCCGGGCTCGGCCTCGGAGATCAGGGTGCCGATCGGATTGCCCCGCTCAAAGCGTTGGCGATGCACCTGGTTCTGGCGATAGACCGTGACCTCGACCCATTCCGATAGGGCGTTGACCACGGACACGCCGACGCCGTGCAGACCGCCGGACACCTTGTAACCACCGGAGCCAAATTTGCCGCCGGCATGCAAGACCGTGAGCACCGTTTCGAGCGCGCTCTTGCCGGTGCGGGGGTGGATATCGGTGGGGATGCCGCGGCCGTTATCGGTGACGGTGCAGGAGCCGTCGTCGTTAAGGGAAACCTGGATGTCGGTGCAATGGCCCGCTAGGGCCTCATCCACCGAGTTATCCACCACCTCATAGACAAGGTGATGCAGACCGCGGGGACCGGTCGTGCCGATGTACATGCCCGGCCGCTTGCGCACCGGCTCCAGGCCTTCCAGCACCTGGATCTGCTCGGCGCCGTAGGCGGACTGAACCTTGCTGGAGTCGCTCATACGGGGCAGGAGGGGCGTGGAAGGCGAGCGGGGGCCTGCCAATCAGGCTTAATCTACCACCGCTGCAATGCAGGGGCTTCTGGGGGCCTCTGGGACGCTTTTTATGTCAGGGGTCCAACCCGGTCCCCCTCCCGGCCCCGGGCAGACTGGCTCGATGGCCTCCGTCTTCAGCCCCCAAACCAGCGCTACCCAGCCTGATCCAGGCCTCGGCGCCGATGCCCCGTTGGTGATCGTGCTGCTCGGGCCCACCGCCAGCGGCAAAACCGACCTGGCCATCGCCATCGCCGAAGCCTTTGACCTGGCCGTGTTGTCGGTGGACTCGCGCCAGATCTACACAGAGATGGACATCGGCACCGCCAAGGCCAGTGCCGCCCAACGGGCCCAGGTGCGCCACCGGCTGTTGGACCTGCGGCCGCCGGACCGGCCCATGAACCTGCAGGAGTTCCGCGCCGAAGCTGAAGCCGCCATCGCCGCCGAGCATGGCCGCCGCGGCGTCGCCTTTCTGGTGGGGGGCAGTGGCCTCTATCTCAAGGCGATCACCCAGGGCCTGGAGCCGCCGGCCGTGCCGCCCCAACCCCAGCTGCGGGCCCAGTTCACCGCCCTGGGCCAGGCCTGGTGCCATCCGCTCCTGGCCAGGGCCGATCCCCAGGCGGCCAGCCGCATCGGCCCAGCCGATGCGGTGCGCACCCAACGGGCCCTGGAGGTGATCTATGCCACCGGCCGGCCCCTGGCGGCCCAACAGGGGTTCCGCCGCCCCCCCTGGCGCCTGCTGGAGATCGGGCTCAATCCGGCCGATCTCACCAACCGGATCCGCCAGCGCAGTTCCAATTTGTATGGGGCCGGATTGGTGGCGGAAACGCAGCGGCTCATCCGTCGCTACGGCCAGGGCTGCCCCCTGCTGGAGACGATCGGCTACGGCGAAGCCAAACGGCTGCTGGCTGGCGACCTCGATAAGGAGGCCGCGATCGCCCTCACCTGCCAGCGCACCCTGCAATTCGCCAAACGCCAACGCACCTGGTTCCGGCGCCAGCACCGGCCCCTGTGGCTCTCCGGGCCCGACCAGGCCCAGGGCCTTGGCCCCTCCCAGCCCGGGGATCAGCCAGGGCGCCAGCCCGGCCAAGGGCCCAGCAGTCCCACCACTGATCGGGCCGGCCATCGGGACGAACCTGCCGCGGCTAGCGGGCCCGAGCCGGATCTGGTGAAGCGGGCGTTGGCAGCGGTCCAGCAGGCTCTAGGGTGAAGGGTGAATACCACCTGTTTTCACCCTTCCGTCCCCTCGCTTTCCTGAATGCCACCCCGTCCCCGTTTTGACCGTCGCGCTCCTGTGCGGGAGCTCCCCAACATCAATGACCGAATCAGCTACCCCCAGCTCCGGGTGGTTGATGCCGACGGCAGTCAGCTGGGGGTGATCACAAGGGAAGAGGCGCTGGAGGTAGCCAAGGACCGGGAGCTCGACCTGGTGCTGGTCAGCGAGAAGGCCGATCCACCGGTTTGCCGGATCATGGACTACGGCAAATATAAATTCGAGCAGGAAAAGAAGGCCAAGGAAGCGAAGAAAAAGTCGCACCAGACCGAGGTCAAAGAAGTTAAAATGCGCTATAAGATCGATTCGCACGACTACCAAGTGCGCATAGGTCAGGCCGTGCGCTTCCTCAAGGACGGCGACAAGGTGAAGTGCACCGTGATCTTCCGCGGCCGCGAAATCCAGCACACGGCCCTGGCCGAACAGCTGCTCTATCGCATGGCCAAGGACCTGGAGGAAAGCGCCGAGATCCAGCAGGATCCCAAGCGGGAAGGCCGCAACATGATCATGTTCCTGAGCCCGCGCAAAACCCCGCTAGCCAAGGAAAAGGATGCGGCCATTGCCGCCACCAAGGCCGTGCGCACGATCGAAACCAGTCGCGAGATTAATCGCGACATCAGCCGCGAACCGACTCGGATCTAGGCGCCCAGGATCAATCGCCCCCGGCTGGGACATCCGGCTCCAAGCGTGGTTGGCCCTGGGCTGTTCATGCCCTCCTAAACGGCTTTCGTTCTTCCATGAGGGCGGGAAGATCCAGCTGCCATTGCCGCGAACAGGCCGAGCATCTCGCTCCAGCCGGAGCGGGCCGCTTCCTGGCAGAAATCGGCGCGGGCTTCGCACATGTAGCCGTGGCCGGCCCCAGGGGCCACCAGCAGGCGGTGGTAGCCCGCCTCCGATTTGGCTGGCACGCCGCCATTGGCTGCCGTCAGGGCTGCCGCCACCGCCGTGATCTCCCCGGCCGGGATCAGGGGATCCTGGTCACCGCAGAAGCACCACAGCCGCCCGGGAATCTGGGGCACCAGCTCCAGGCTGGGCGGGCCGCCGCCGGGGCGGAAGCTGGAAACCCGGGCGCCATAGAAGGCGCAGGTGGCCCTAATCGCCGGCAGGGTGGCGGCCAGTAGGGCCAGGTGGCCGCCGAAGCAGAAGCCCACGCAGCCGATCGGCCCGCCAGCCAGGTCCGGCTGGGCGCGGATCCAGGCGACGCTGGCGGCCAGGTCGTCGAGGCAGCCGGCAGCGGTCACCGCATCGCGGTGCTGGCGACCCAGCTCCAGGCCAGCGGCGTCGTAATCGAGCTCCAAATCGGGGGCGGTGCGGGCCATGGTGTTGAGCGCCAGGGCGGCGTAGCCAGCAGCAGCCAGTCGATCAGCCACGCTGCGCACCCAGCCGTTGACACCAAACACCTCCGGCAACACGATCACCACGCCCCGCGGCGCCTGAACCTCCGGCCGGGCCCACCAACAACGCAGGGGCACGGCACGGCCGCCGGCCTGGTCCAGGAGCGGGTCGGTTAGCCCAGCGGGGCTGGGGTCGATCGTCACCCAATGGGCCCGAATCGCGATCGCAGCAGGCTCCGTCATCGACGCTGGGGGTAGGGGCACCAGTCTCGGCGAAGGCCCTAGGTCCCTGGACCCAAAACCCAGGACGCCGATTGGGGGACCTTCGAGGCCCTGCGGCCGCCAACCGGCACAGCCCGGCACAGGCTCGTATGCCAACGGGGGAATTGTCACCATGACCAAAGCTCCTTAAGGTGGCCAGCACCAGCTCTGTCCCACTCCGGCGTGCGCTTTCATATCCAGCAGGACAGCGACATCCCGGCCTCGACGCAGCTGTACAACCAGATCTGCTTCGCGATCGCAGCGCGCCACTACCCGCCCGGCCATCGCCTGCCCAGTACGCGCC
>Ga0310099_100057_pt1 | contig 21977 bp, 22 predicted proteins | sample LakMicMISRFREDD7_FD_194449 | JGI IMG/M metagenome (GOLD analysis project Ga0310099, IMG submission 194449) | Enriched freshwater cyanobacterial communities from Lake Michigan, Michigan, United States - MI23.SRF.RED.D7 | ecosystem: Environmental > Aquatic > Freshwater > Lake | place: USA: Michigan... | reverse complement strand
CTGGAGGCGTGAATGGGCCGCCCTGAATGGGCGCGACCCTCAACCTGGAGACTTTGTTTTCCAGGGGCGATTTAAGGGCGCCTGTTTGAGCAGCAGGGCTTTTATGGACGCCCTTGAATCGGCCGCCTCAGAGGTGGGCCTTGAGGGCGTTTCAAGCCACTCTTTCCGCCGCTCGGCACTATCTAGTGCCAGTGAGGCTGGAATCCCCTTGGCGGCCCTGCGGGCGCTGTCTGGGCATCAAAGCCTCCAGACGCTCCAGCGTTATCTGGAAGTCAGTCAGACCGCCAAGGAGAAAGCGGCAGCGGCATTTGCTTGAGGTTCTCGCATTTTCCGAGAACCTCGGAGGTTGTACCAAGTTGCTACAATCTCCGGAGGCCGGTGTCGGGGAATTGGAGGTAGCGACATTTTGTCACTACCTCGGGTTGGGGGCGTGGAATTGGAGGTTGTCCGCTTTTTGGAGAACCTCGGAGGTTGTCCGTTTTTTGGACAACCTCAGGATGTAGTAGGCATCTTCCTTGGTTTTGGCAACTGGCGTGTCGCGCTGGCCTGGGCCGGGGAATTGGAGGTTGTAGCACTTAGCTACAACCTCAGGATGAGACTCTGTAAGACGTTCCCACGCCTTACGGGGATTCCGCTGGGCTCCCAGCACGCGGATCATGTCGAAGACGCTGGGCTGACTGTCCGCTTGGGCTCCATCTGGATGGTCAGGCGCCACGGTGAGGGGGGCGGTAGTTCGTTGTCGGCGTTGATCACCGCCAGCTCCAGCGCCGGGGGGCGCTGTGTGATGGCGACGCGATTGGCCCTGCGGAGTAGGGAGGCGAGTTCGCGGGAGTTGTCCATGGTGACGGCAGAGGATTTCCCCTAAGGATGGCGGATTTTTAAAGGGGGGATTTTCTGGCGCTATCGGCCCTGCGGTTAGAAATAAGAAAAGGTCTTAGATACTGTCTTTTATGTCTTTTATGTCGAAAACCAGTCATCCCAAGGGGTTTGAAAAAGACACTTGGCTTCTCCTAAATGTCTTTTGTCTTTAGCCCCGCAGGGCTTTGGACATAAAGACAGATTCTCCTCCGCGGGTGTCTTGTTCAAATCCCTATCTCTTACTGGCTTTCGACAGAAAAGACGCAAAAGACAGGGGGTTAGGCCCCAAGCTCGTTTTGTGCCATTTCCATCCCCTTGTCGGTTAGTGTCCAGCCAATCAGGCGAGCCTTCCCTCCAAATCCTCCAGGTTCTTCTAGAGACTTAGTCAGGCCCTTCAATCGGAGATCTTTGAACCACCTCTCGATCTGCTTGTACTGGCTCTTTTGAGTTTTGTTGAGGCTTACTGCCGTGTCGACCTCAGCAGCGCAAGCCTCAGTGGCTTTCATCACGTCCAAAATGCCCATGCCCTTCTCTCCCTGCTGCGAGACCTCATAGAGCTTCACGACGGCTTCCTTCACAGCCATCGGCGCCTTCCGCAGGGCCTTTTCGGTCGCTTGTTCTTGCTGTGCTGCAGCTTGTTTTGCTAAAAAATCACCGTAGGAACCAAGATTTCCAAATCCACCATCTTTCCGCATCGTCACAACTAAGTCCCACGCTTTCCCGGATCGAGCTTCCCGCACGGCCCTGCGTTCTCTTTTGTCCTTATCAATCCATCCATCCTTATTCGGAATGTGGTGAAGTGTCCAAATCGTGTTCGCACTACCCGCAATCGAGTTGTGCCCGGATAGTGCTTCGCCCCCTGTGGAGTTTTGCCCTTTGTGGCCGTGATGCACCAAGATCAGCGACCCTCCCGCGTCAATAACTGCCGCTTTTACGTCGTACAGGAGAAGACCCAGCTCCGGGGAGTTTTCGTCGCAACCCAGGGATCGCGTAGCCGACCTCAGTGAATCCAGAACCACTACGCAGCCTGGGTGCCGCTTGATGTCCGCAAGCAGTAAGTCCATCTGCCATTCGGTTAAGCGTATATTTCGAGACCAAATCAGATTCGGTTCTTTCCAGAGATTTAGTCTATCCATTTGCTTGGCGCTATCTCCATCTGCTTGGTCGTCAGTAATCAGGATGACGAATGCGGAATTTGCGGAGGCAAATGTCAGCCAGGATTCACCTCTCAGGATGGCTCTTGCCATGTCCACCGCCAGGTTTGTTTTTCCGACCTTTGGTGCTCCGCCAACGATTGTGAGATCTCCTTTCGGTACGGCATCAGGAATTAGCCACTCAATTCTGGGCATCTCCATTGCCATCCGCTGCTCAGCACTTAGAGGTTTGTAAACATTTCCCTGCAACTCGTCGTGAGCTTCCATCGTCATGGCCACGAGGTGCTCATCCTTAATCAGACTACGCAAACCCAATTTCTTCAGAACATCCTTCAGATAGACGGTCCTGCGGAAGCTGTTGCGATGTTCCCGAACTGTGCGCCGCACATATTGCTGAAAAAAGTCCAAACGATGCGGCAGTGAACGATCCACCAGGTGAACAACCTCGATCGGTTCATCAGGCTTCTTCCCGAATCCTTTACCCCGGCCACAATTCGGTCGATACCGCCATTGCCCGGTCTCCTCTGCCCATTTAGCGATTGCGCGCCGCAGGGCTGACTTACTGAGTTGTCCCGTGCCTACATCACTCGGCCTTGCAAAATGACGCTCTACACAGACGTCGAACCCTTCGTGACCGCACCAGTCGCTGTTGCGGCAATAGACCTCGAACATTTCGATCGGGTCTTCTTCTACCAAGTATCCAAGCGACTCGATCATCGCCTTGGATTCCTGAAGAGACCTCGCGACGTTCCAGGCAGTGGTGGCGCGTACCCCTTCCTTATCGCCGCGGCGGATTCGGTCGTACGTCTCGCGACTCAGGCCAAGGCGTAGTGGCACCGGCTGCTTGAGTTCGTCTGGCTCTGGGTATTGCCCCACTTTCGCAAGTTCCCCCTCTTCAGCCCTAAAGAGACCTCCGCTGTCTTTCGCTGCCTTGGGTTTAGCCGTAATTTCTGGGCAAAGTTCCAAGATCTCCGATGCTTCGTACCAACCACCTTCCGCGGCGTAGATGGTGCTCCTTCGTTTAGTCCCTGGATGCACACCACCCGCCAACCGCATGGGCTGCGCAGGGCTTTCCATCTTGGGATCGAGCTTGACACCATGATTTGCTTGCCGAATAGCCTCCTGAAGCCGTTTCAGCGCAACCTTTCCCTCCTCCAGTTGCAACGGTGTTTTCAGCCGCCACCAAAAGTGCAGCGACTTGCCGCCGGTGAACAGCACCAACGTTGGCGCTGGTAGCCCTGCGGTACTCCAGGTTTCGAATTGCGCCTCAAGGCTCATCGCCTCGTCGTCGATTTCGTATTTCAGAAACCGGACTTCGGTGATCTCCTTGCGTTTCTCGTAGGCAATTCCACCCCGTTCTGGAACGAACCCGAAGCTGTCGACTCCATTCCGCAGGTCCTTGGCTACTTCGGAGTAAAGCCTCTCGGTTGCCAGCATCGACCAGTTGTAGCCGTCGCTGGCATTTTTTCTTGGGTAGTGGTGCATTTTGAGCCTGTCGTCCTCCTTCCACCAACGGCTCAGGATCACCGGCTCATCCCTGGGAAGCCCCAGGACGTCAAGCATCCTCTCCGCTTGATCAACGTCGATCAGCTCCGGGTTTGCCGCTGCAGCCACCAACGCTTGCAGCTCCTCCTCCAGCGTGCGCCTCATCGCCCCAGCTCCAGCAGTTCCTGCACTTGCGCACTGATCGCATCCCGGCGCGCTTGCATCAGTTCGGCCCTGCGACAGACATCCCCCCAGGCCTCCTCTCTCCAGAACGGCATCAGCGGGTTGAACAGTGCATGCCCGATCGCGTGCAGTTGGTATGTCGTGACCAGCTCGCTGACTTCACCGAACAGCCGTTTCTGAGTACCCGCCACAAGCTGCCCCGGCAGGGCCACCACCCCAAGAATCAGGCGCGTTTCCTGCGTGACCGATCTGTAAGGGTGGTCGCTCTCGCTGCCAAACTCGGCCCGGGCGTAGTCCCCATACCGCTGTGCTGCGGTATCAAAATCCTCGCTTCGCCCCTGCAGGGCTTCAGGCGGCATGACCTCCAACAGGGTGCACTTTGGGAGGTGCGGTCTGAGGTTCCGAAGCGTGTACGGCTGCGTAATCCAGTCCCAGTTGATCGGGTCCTGCCAGTCTTGGTGCTGCTCAGTCGTAATGAGCTGTAATGCGTCTTTCACGCTTAAGATGCTCCTGTTGGGTGGTGGTGCTTGGTGGTGCCGCAAACCTTCAGAAAGCCGCCTCGTGACAGGCGGCTTTCTTTTGCGGCTAGACCAGCGACTCGAAGTCGCCGAGGCCGTTCTGTTTTGCGCCTGACGCAATCAATGTCCGTGCCAGTTCGGATGTCGAGCATCCAAGCTGCAGGGCCTTAAGTGCCAAGTTCGCCGACATCGGCTTCGACAGCCGTATCGTGAACTGTTGGTTCAGAGCCAACTGGCGCTCTCTGACTATTCGATCACGTACTAATTGCATGGCTGGATCACTCCTTGAGAAACAATAGGATGTTTTGCAATGAATTGCATGGCGTATCTTGCTAGCTAGCGTTACTGTTTAACAGTAAAAGTAGTGGTATTTAGGAGCGATTTAGTCCGGTCCAGCCAGCCATTGCTGAACGAACGGCCGCAACTGACCACAACCTCGGACTAGTCCGATGCGGTCCTGAGGCGATGTAGTGCTGTCCTGGCTTTAAGTAGCCATCACGGCAACGGCGTAGCAGCGTGTCGCGGCTGATGCCGAGTACAGACGTGGCGTCGCTTGTGCGAAGCCATTCGCCTGGATGGATTTGATTCGGATTAGGCACGGCGGGGGTCTTCAGTCCCTCGTGCCCGCCATAACTCGCGGATCGGGAGGGTTGACCTAGGGAGCGCCGTGGGTGGGCCTGTATGAAAACTATACAGATTCTTGCGATTGCGTCAAGTTGCGGTAACGCAGGGCTGCTTCCATGGCGCTGTCGATGGTTTTTTCATCGACCCAGCGCCCGTAGTGACGCTGATGCGTTTCCGGGCTGTGGCCCATCAGTGCCGCTGCTATCCGCGGCTGCAGGGCGTATTGGGTGTGGGCTCTCAACGCGTACCCATGCCGGAATCCGTAGACCGTCACCCCAGTCCTGGCGAGGTCGTTCCAGGACCCATGGCGCTTCAGGTAGCGCCGTGCAGCCTCTGCAACGCCCCCACCGAATGGCGGCAAAGGATCGCCGGCCACCAGCCGTTCCTTCAGTTCCCATGCCGTCTCCCATTCAGGATGCAGGGCTCGAAGTTGTCGAGGCTTCGTCGATCCGCCGCCTGAGCGTTTGATGTAGTCGCACCACAGAGCCCCGCCGGGCTCGACTCGTAGGTGCAGCACCTCAACAGGTCGAAGCCCATATGCGCTGAGGAGTTGAAGGCAAAAACGCCAGCGGAGACCGGGTTGGTCCTGCGGGAGGCTCTCCAAGATGTTGAGGATCTGCTCGTCGGTCAGGGGAACCCCGTCGGTGCGATTGACCACTCCCTCCCCGACAAGGTTTTTCAGGCTTGGTGGAGGGGTCCAACGATCCGCCGGGAGAACCTCGTTTTCGACAGCCCATCTCAGCATCGCGGCGAGATGCTGCAGCACAACCTGACGCCTCCTGGATCCAGGTGGCCACGCTGTCGAGGCCAACCCCAGCAAGTTCTTGGCGTCACTCGCGTCACTCGCGACGGCTGTCAGTCGTTTGGCGGTTTTGCCGTAGTCCGTTTTCCAGGTGGTTGCCTTGATTTGGCCGGTCCGCTCAACCTTGTAACGGCCGAACGCCTCCCAGGCGCTCAGCAGCTGTTTGCCCCGATCAGCAATGACAGGTGCAGGTGCCGCCGGGGTCGCCCCGGTTAGTGCATCCACCGCTTGACGGAGACTCCTTCCAAGGGCGAGCTGCTTAGCGACGTGCTCCACAGCGTCCTGGATTCCCCGTGCCTGCGCTGGCATCCACTGAACCGGAAGTACGGCTGTGCCACGACTGCCGTCAGCGAAGCGCACGTCGAGTTTGGCCCTGCCCCGCTGCTCCCCGATACGGAAGGCAGGGCCGACCGTTGAGCGCAGTTGAGTTCTTAGGCCCTGCACCCAGATCGGAGCGTCGGTACGGCTTGCCATACAGCTGAGTGAAGCGAGTGACGAGCGAGTGACGCTCAGCCATCAAATGCTGCCATTTGCGACAACATGCCACAACCCCAAGAACCCCTGTAGCAGCGGGAATCCTTGCAGGGCCTATGATCTCTGCATACGGGGCGTGGCGCAGCTTGGTAGCGCGGGTGCTTTGGGAGCACTAGGTCGCAGGTTCGAATCCTGTCGCCCCGACTGACTTTTTAGAGAGTTGCCATCTGAGCAGGTCACCAAATCTGACCCCAGCGCAGCCTTCCTGAAGTGAGAGCTCCTCTCTCTCTGTCGCTGCAGCACCTATCAGCAGATCTTGAGCGCCTGCTGCAGAAGCACCTCAATCTGCGGCCTATGGGCTGGCGACGGTACAACTTCACGACCCGTGACCAGTCCACTTCCGATGAACTGATGACTGCATTTTCACAGCCCTTTACCGGGCAGGCCGCTGCTGCGCCGCACACCGCAGCGGGTGACCGCTACCTTGCCTTGGCAGCTCGTGCACCGGCTTGAAGAGCGCACGGCCTATGCGGGTTGAAGCCTCAGCAACCTGACCGCTTCCTGCTGAAGGATGCGGGGTAACTCACCATTGAGACCCTGCACGCTGCCAGCCGGCCTTCTGGAGGCACGTCTACTCGATCTGTGGTGTTGGAGTGTTGAGCTGAAGTGACATTTCAGCTCCAATCGATCAGTTGCGGCATGAGAGGCAAGAGCCTCCATGCCTTCAGTAGCTCAATGGAAGTCGCATGAATGGAACATTTTGCCTTGGCTTTGGTTTCAACTCCGCCGAAATGTCGCCTGACAAGCTTTTGACAAAGAATTGATAATCTGCTAATTTTCAGTGAAGTTTAATTCGCAAATGTGAGCACGCTATACATTGCAAACACAACGCCAACCAATTCGAATGGGGTGTGGCGTACTACAACGGGTGTTTATCAATATCAATATGTTACTTTTACGCCAGGGGAAGATGTCGATCTTGATTATATTTCAATTAGGACCAGGACGTCAGCTCCGTTCGTGACGCCGACTAATTTTCAAGTTGGCGTTTATAGTGCAGGAATAAATTCATCGACTCCAGGTTCCGTCATTTCCTATCTTTCTGGACCTGCAACTCCAGTTGAAGATGCTTATAACGACTATTCGCCTACATCAACGTTAAGGCTGTCTTCGGGTTCTCAGTACTGGCTTGGTTTTACGCTCTCCTCAGAACTGTATAACGACACCAATACAAGGGTAAGGCTTGCTGCAAACCGCGGTAACTACACAACATTAGGCGCAGGATGGAGTGCGCCATCGCTTAATTATCAGGCAAGCAATATCGTAGGCGATACTGGCCTTGACACGTATCCTCTTGTGTACAGCCTTTACGCTACGCCAGTCTGCTTTGCGAGCGGCACACTGATCATGATGGACAACGGCCATGAGAAGCCAATAGAAGAAATCTATATTGGTGAGGTTGTCAGAACCTCTCATGGGCCGTTGGCCGTGAAATGGATTGCAAAGCGAACAGTCTGGAAGCTGAGGGTAAGCAGACTTTGTTACAAAGAAGCCTTGCCTATGAGGATTCAAGCTGGTTCTCTCGGTGACGGAATTCCTCGCAACGATCTCTTGGTTTCCCGCTGTCACGGAATCTGGGCTGACGGAAGGGTCGTGAACGCTAGTTTCCTCGAGAATGGCATTACCATTACCCAGGTCACGGAGGAAGAGCTTCCTGACTGCATTCAGTACTACCACCTTGAATTTGAGGAGGAGGTGCTGGTTGAGGCAAACGGTGCCTTTGCCTGTTCGTATGTAAACAGAAGCAACCGAAGGTTTTTTGATAACTACCCTCAATTTATCAGCAGATATTGCAGTGCTGATTTGACAGTAAGTCATGTGATCCGATCTGGTCCACGTAATAGACCCTCTTTGGAAGGCCATAAAGATCGAACCAGGAGAGCGTGGATGCAATCTGGTGTTACTAGCGATTCTTGTGCTCTCAGTCAGTCTGCTTCAGTGCAGCCGGTTTTCCCCTCGTTGAGAGGTGATACTGCCGCTTGTCAGCACCACAGCAACAGCTGATGTTGAGATCAGTGCTGTTGGTGAATACACGGCTCCATGATCTGCCGTTGACGAGACCAGTTCAATGTCCGTTTGCCCAGTGACGACCCGATTCGGGCTCCAGCCGCATTGGCGCTGGCCCTGGTCTGATTTCATGATGTCCATTCTTTTGTTGGATCACTGCTATTCAATCTGCATTATGCATTGACACTGCTTTGCGTTAACTATTGAATTCATCTATCATTGTTCTTGCGCATCCTCAATCTTTTTGTCGCGCCAAGCCTCAGCTCTGTAAGCTATGCACCTTGCCGCTTTGATGATTTTCATAAAATCACCATTTTGAGCGTCCTGAACTTTTTTTAACGCTTGTGTAAGCCCGAAGTTTCTCATCTCTTCCATGCCCAGACGAGATGGAATCGATGATATCTGGTATCCTGTACAAAGAGATGGGTAATGCAATGGACAAAATGGTATACATCTATATGCTGCTGTTTGGCGGCCTACTTCTTGCTTCGCGTCTCTTGGAGGATATTTCCGAGCGAATCAGGCTGCCAAGTATGTTATTGATTCTAGTGATGGGATTGCTTCTCCCTGATTTTGTGGGTGAGCATCAATCGATTCTGTCGATTGCGCAAGCAGACTCCATCGCCACGCTGGGACTGTCCATCGTCTTGTTTTATGGGGGCCTTACAACACGTTGGTCCTCCATGCGTCGTGTGATTGTTTCTGGTCTTCGCATGGCCACCATTGGCTGTGTCGTGACAGCTGGTGCGGCAACCGCCTTGATTTATGGATTGTCCACGCTCAATCATGAGTTCGGCTTTATTCCAACTCTCATCTCGGAATCTGGTATCCGATACCAGGCTGATCTACCTCTTGCGCTTTTTCTTGGGGCAATGTTGTGCAGTACTGACGCTACTGCTGTGTTGGCTTTGCTGCGTCCGATCGCTAATAAGCTGCCGGGACCCTTGCTAAATTTGATTGAGTGCGAATCGGCTTTCAATGATCCTGTTGCCGTCATTCTTGCTGGTGTCGCTCTGGCGCTTGCTAAAGGGCAGTTAGAGAACCCTTTGCTGCTGCTCGGGGATGTTGGTCTTGAGTTTGGTTTGGGCTCGCTTGTCGGTTGTGTTGGTGCCTACCTGGGGACATTGATCCTTGCTCGGGTTGATTATCAGAAGGCAAGTGCTGGTAGCGAAATCGTTTGCCTGTCCTTGCTGATGCTCAGTTGTTCGATAGCCTTTCTTTGTGGTGGAAGTCCGTTGCTATGTGCCTATGTCATGGGCTGCGTGATTGGAAACTCTGCAAAAATAGACTGCGTGATTGTCTCAGAATTTGCCATTATCAACCGTGCATCTGAACTCATCTTGCTCATCAGCCTGGGTATTGTAGTTTTTCCGCAAGACGTTTGGCCGCTTAAATGGTATGCCCTGCTGGTGTTTTTTATTACGATCATCAGTCGATTTTTGATGACTTTTGTCACTCTTTACCGTTCCCCATTTGAGAACGCCGAAAAGACGTTTGTCGCATTTGCCGGTCTCCGCGGAGCGGTTCCGATTGCCATTGCCTTTGAGGCTGCTGCCAGTGGAGTGGAGTGGGGGGCTGTCATGCCTGCCTTCGCATTGACTGTTGTGCTCTATGGCCTTGTTGTGCAAGGCTATTTCCTGCCGGCTGCTACAGATTTTCTGGCCAGGGTTCTTGGATTGCAGCCTGATCTGGGTCTGGCTGATGAACCCAGTTGATTGTTTTTTCATCGCTCGTGGACGCGGTGAACATCGGTAATCCTTGCTCGTGGGCGATCACAGGATTACGGAGTTCATTGCCTCGCTCCATGTATGTTAACCTCGTGAATCACTATCGATAGCTGGCGTGTCGAGGCTTCTTATGGTGGCATCTCAGTTCACCACACTTACTGGTTTGACACTGTTGCCGATCGAGTTGGTACATGCCCAGAGCATGATGGATCAAATGATCTTTGAGCGCTGCTCGGCTGCCATGCAGTCAGACTTTGAAAAGGCCGGTCAGACCCCTGCAGCAGGATTGATTCAGTCAACCTGCGGGTGTGTTGTGAAGCAAATCAATGCGACACACAGTATTGATCTCGCCAAAAAATTGTGCACACAGAAGACGAATGCAGGATCTTGATGTTGATTCCAGCACAGGTGCGATCTGGTGTCAGCGCTGCCATCTCCTGTTTGTTCCAACACCCAGTCAAGGTGTGGGAGGCTTAATATTAGGGCAGGTTGCACCATTGAAGCGCGATGCAATCCTTTGGCTGCCTTCCTGATAGATGGCCTGGGCTTTTTGATTGTCACCCGATGATTGGGCAGAATTTAATTTTCCTGCAAATCTGGCACAAGCCTGCTCAAGGCTGATGGCACTGGCTGTCAATGGCATCAACATGGCTGCTGAGGCGGCAAGACAGACGATGACTGCTGTACGCATGTTGAACCAGCTATGGACCACCACTATGGTCTTGTTGGGAGCGAAAAACCCGTGGTGTTCACCATTGGTTGTGTTTCCTTCTGTGTTGTGCTTGTCACTTCATCGTCGTGCTGTGATGTCTCGATAGCAAGAGATTTTTATCCCTGCCTGGATTGGGTGTGTCTTGCCTGGATCTGCAGCAAAGCCCCGATCAGCGCTTGTAATACGTGATGGTCTCGCCTGGCTTGAACAGCGGCAATGTTGTGGCGACCACGATGTCTTTGGTTGATTGTTCATCGCGACCTTCTTCTGTACGGACGACCACAACCCCTTTCGGTTTGCTGTATTCGTAAATGTTCAATCCTGTCGTGGGTTCGTAGGTTCCCTTGCCGATGGTGACGACCCATTTGGGGCCTTTGCCGTGGATCCAGGTCTCCTCAAAGTCAAACGTGTTCACGCTTGTGGCCTCCTGCTTGATGAAGCCATAGGCTCCGGTTGATGACAGGCTCGACCAACGCGATGTGCTCACGTTGAACGCTGTACCAGGTGGGTCGGTGCGCAGACGGCCCTGGTGCGCGGTGTCACGGCATCCCAGCAGGGCCACAACGACAACCAAAGCCGTCATAGGTCCTATGGACCAGCCCCGATGCACCGGGTTGTGCTTCCTGTTGGGCTGCTGTGAGCTGGTCAGTTCAGCCCCTCCTGTTGCAGCATTGCGTCAAACCCTTTGGTCTGACCTGGGTTGGGGAGGCCCAGACGTGTTTTCTGTTGCCGGATGAAGGACCTGGCTTCATCTGCGGTGATTGACTTGTTCTTGATCAGCACGATCAGCTCCGTGCGGATCGCCGCCAGCTCTTCGGCATTTTGCGGCTCGTAGTTGAGGCTGACGCCCGGCTTGAGTTCCACCTTCATGCGAACCCCTGTCTCTCCTGTCGTCGGAGGCTGCGTCGTGGGTTGTGGTTGGCACGCCACAACCAGGCCCAACAGTGCTGCGCTCGATGCCGTTGCTGCCAGTGTTCCCAGCATTCCAATCACTGGTCTAGGGCGGGTCATCGTCAGCTGTCCAAACGACTGATGACCCCAGTATGGAGACGTCGCCGGTTCCTGCCTACCGGTCGACACCCACGCAGATCTGGCAGCTGCATCCAGTAGGCTGATCTGCATCAGAGCGACATGTCTGGTTCAGGAGTTGGCATTGCCTGAACCCGTCGATGCCGCTCTGGCTGAGGGTTTTGCGCGCACAGCCCCCCTGAGTGATCAGAAGTCGAGTCGGTTTCTGAGATCTCGCATCATGTCTGCCTGTGCGTGATGCCGCCAAGTCCAGACTGCTGGTTTGGTGGGCCTCCAGCCCCAGCAATCACCTGATTGATCAGCTTCAGAAGCAACATTCCGTTTGACTATCTCTTCTTCCTACCCGCCTGTTGAGCCCGTGATCGCTCTGCAGCGCTGTTGGCGCCATCTTGGCCACCTTGATCTCCCGGGCCCCTTTGTGATCGAGGCTTCCCCACTCGATTCAGCCCAGTCGCGGCGTTGGCGCAAACTGGCGGCCGACTGCGCCACGGGGGACTCCTGATTCGTCGTTTTCTTCACGGTTTGGGTCCCGTGTTCATCGCGGTGGCCCACCTGGGCTGCGGCCTGCTGATCGTGACAGGTCTGGGCCTGGGGGCTGCGTTTTGGGCTCTGGCTCTCTATGGCCTTCGCATGCTGGCCATCACCGCAATCCTCCATCGCTTGATTGCCCATCGCAGCTATCAGGCTCCACGCCCAGTCATTTGGCTGGGGGCCCTGGTGGCCACATCGGCGGGTCAGATGGGCCCCAGCTGGTGGGTGGCCCATCACCGCCAGCATCACCAGCACGTGGACACCTCAGCCGATCCGCACACTCCACTGCAACCCAGTGCTGGTTGGCGTGGCGTGTGGCGTTCCCAACTGGGCTGGCTGCTCACCGAGGATTTTCATCCGGCACAGCTGCCCAGCGAAATCGAAGCCGACCCGGTGTTGCGACTGATGGATCGCGCCCAGATCGTGCCGCCCCTGGCTCTGGCCTGGCTGTCGTGGCAGCTGGGTGGGCTGCCATGGCTGGCGGCGTTTTGTCTCAGCACCACCCTGCTGTTTCACGGCGTCGCCAGTGTCAACTCACTGGCGCACCTGGTGGGTGATCAACCGTTTGCCACCGCCGATGCCAGCCGCAACAACCGCCTTGTGGCCTGGCTCACCCTGGGGGAGGGCTGGCACAATCTGCACCACGCCTTCCAGGCCTCGGCCAGGCAGGGTTTCAGCCTGCGCCATGGCCAGGTGGTGCACCTGCCTGATCCCACCTATCGCTTCATTCGCCTGCTGGCCGACCTCGGTCTGGCCAGTCGCCTGCGGGTGCCCAGCACACGCGCTCTGCTTGCCAGGGCGCGTCCAACCTCAGCGGACCCGTTCGAACGTCAAGGGTGAACGGGGTTCCATTTTCAGGGTCCAGATGCGTCCCGCTCCGAGTGCCTCCAGCCCATCGATCAGCTTGCTGGTGTTGCAGCCATTGAGCCACTCGGCCTTGAGCTCGGGCAATTGGACCATCAGCGACGCGATCGGTAACTCGGCCAGCAGCAGGCTGCTGTCGCCGTCCACGCGCCGCAGTGGACCCCCATCACTGCGCTGCCAGACCCGCAGCAGTAGTTCGAAGGCCTGGCGCCGGCCGACATCACCAGGATCACCATCTGGCGGGATCGCTTCGCGCAGCGACTGACCCTGCAATGGCATGGCACGTTGGCCGTCCTGCTCGAGCAGCGCCATGGCGATCAGATAGGGGAGGTCGGCCACGACACGTGGTGATGGGGAGACCACAGTGGACCCTGCATGGCCTGGTTGGCTAGTGAACCGGTGCCGATTCGGCGGCGAAATGCCCGGTCAGCTCGGCCTTGGCCAGAACATGGCCCTCCATCGCCTGCTGCAGTTCCTTCAAGGTGCTGCCGGGATCCAGGGGCAACCGGGTGTCGAGGGCGTGCAGCACAAACCGGTAACGATGGCTTGGCCCTGGAGGTGGTTGTGGCCCTTGGTAGCCCAGCCGTTCGAAGCGTTGAACGCCCCAGCAGCCGCCATGCCTGGCGCCATTGGCCAGTTCGGCCTGGCGCTGCAGCCCCGTGGGCAGGCCATGGAGATCTCTTGGGATGTTGAACAGAATCCAATGCACCCACGGGCCCCTGGCTGCATCCGGGTCATCGACCACCAGGGCATAGCTGCTGGTGGGGCCCGGTTCACCACGCCAGCTCAGGGGGGGCGAGAGATCAAGGCCCTGGGCTGTGTGCAACACAGGAATCGACGCACCGTTGGCGAAGGCCGGTGATTCGAGCCGAAAGGTGGTGGCGGTCATGGTCGTTCACGGCGATGCTGCCCCCAGCCTGGAGCGATCGCGCCGTGCTCAGGTGCTGCGCTGCAGATCGGGCTTCTCTTCAGGCACGATCGCCCCCGCCACCGGACACACCTGCAGGCAGATGCCGCAGTCGATGCAGGTGTCAAAGTCGATCCAGTAGAAGGCTGTGCCCTTGCGATTGGCGCCCTCGCCCGGATGGATGCAGGCCACGGGGCAGGCATCGACGCAATCGGCAATGCCTTCGCAGATGTCGGTCACGATCGTGTGGGCCACGGTTGATCAGTCAGGCTTGGATCGATCGTAAGGACCGACCACGGCCAACCGGATCAGGAATCCAGCCAGAGCGCCCCACTGCAACCCCTCTGGCTGGCCACCGCTTCGGCCTCGGCCTGGTTCGACACGGGTTGTCCGAGCAGTTCGGCAGGGTGCCCTGCGGCGTGCAGTCGCTCCTGTTCAGCCAGTGCAGCAGCGAGTTGCTCGGGCCGGTTGTAGGCCACCAGCACTGGAGCCTGGCCTTCGTTGCCGATCTCGAGCAGGTCGCGCAGGTTCTCCACATCAAAGCCGAAGCCCACCCCGGCCGGCGCCATGCAGCGCAGGCTGGCGGAGGTGCTGAAACGCCCCACAAGAGCGTCGTAGCGCCCACCGCTGGCAATGGCGATGGGCACCGCACTGCCCTGGCAGACCAGCTTCAACACCAGCCCGTCGTAGAGATTGAAGTGGGGCTGGAAGCTGGGATCGAACTGAAGCAGCACGCCCTGCTGGGCGGCCGAAGGGGCCACCAGGGTCAGTATGCGCTCCAGGTCGTCGAGCAGGGGAATCTGACCCAGCTGAGCGCGCAGTTTGGCCAGAACTAGAGCTGGTTCTCCCCGCAGCTGCAGCAGGTTCTGCAGGTGCTGTCGCTCGGCGTCGCCCACGTCGAGTGCGGCCAGGGCCAAGGGGTCATAGGCCGTCAGCGCTGCCTGGGCCTGCTCCCGGATCTGCTCTGGCAGCTGGGCGATCAGGGCCTGCAGCACCCCGTGGTGGCCGATCAGCAGCGCAGGCCTGTGGTCAGGCCTGAGCCCGAGCCGGCCCACAGCAGCCAACAGCAGCCGCATCAGCTCGACATCGGCATTGAGCGATGGATCGCCCAGCAGTTCGACGCCGCTGGTGATCTGTTGGTGGATGCGCTGGCGCCCGGCCTCTCCCACAGAGCAGCCGAAGCAGTTGCCATCGGCCCACAGGCGCAGGGGCATGGGCCGGTCGGCCATGCGGGTGCAGGCAGCCCGGGCGATCGATGCCGTCAGTTCGGGTCTCAGCCCCAGGGGGTCGTCGCTCACCAGTCGCACCAGCTCCTGACTGGGGATGCCACCGCAGGCCGCCAGGGTGTCCAGGCGCTCCACCGTCGGGGGATCGACCTCCTGATAGCCCCAGAGCCGGTAGAGGCTGGCCAATTGTTGGCGGATGCGGCGGTTGCCCTCGACCTGGCGTGGATTCAGGTCGCGGGCACCGGCAGCGGGTTGCAGCGCCATGCGGCAGCAAAGGGCAGGTCGACGTCTGATCCTATGGAGCCGGCTTGTCGAGTTCGGGGGCGCCATAGCTGGCCCCGCTGAGGGGCTTGCAGCTGCCCAGACCCTCGACCAGGCCTGCATGCAGGTCTGGGGTGCAGGCAATCAGTCGGCCGCTCTCCAGCGCGAACGCTGCACCCGAGTAGCTGCTCACCACACCACCGGCCTGCTCCACCAGCACAACCCCGGCGGCAAGGTCCCAGGGACTGAGGCCACGCTCCCAATACCCATCGAGCCGACCGGCCGCCACATAGGCCAGGTCAACCGCGGCGGCGCCGCCGCGACGCACGCCATGGGTGCGGTGAGTGAAGTAGGCGAATTCGCTGTAGTTGTTGTCGAGGCGTTCGGCGCGGTCATAGGCAAAGCCCGTGACCAGCAGGGCATCCCGCAGGTCGCGGCAGCCGCTGACGGCGAGTGGGTCTTCGTTGCACCAGCAGCCGTGGCCCGGTGCCGCCCAGAACAGTTCATCGAGCCGCGGCACAGCGATCGCCCCCAGCAGAGGTTGCCCCCGCCACAGCAAGCCGACCGAGGTCCCGAACAGCGGATAGCCATGGGCATAGTTGGTCGTGCCGTCGAGGGGGTCAACGCACCACTCCAGATCTCCTTGCCCGGGTTGACGACCACTCTCCTCGGCTAGCACCCCCAGTCCGGGGCTGCGGGCGGCCAACAGGCTCAGCACAGCCGCTTCGGCGGCGGTATCGGCCGTGGTCACCAGGTCGCCACTGCGTCCCTTCTCGCGGATCTGGCTGAGATGGCCGAAGTGGCGGCGCAGTTCGTGTCCGCCGGCCGTTGCGGCATCGCGGGCGATGGTGGCCAGATCGGCCAGTTCGGCAGCGCTGAGACCGCTGCCCCTGGCAGCGGCCCCTGAAACGGGCTCAGTTGGTGCTGGGTTCATGGTCTCGCCTCACTCCTCATCGAGGGGAAGCCCAGCCTTGATGCGCCCTCGCCCGAAGTGGCGTCCAAACTGCAGCTCATAGACCTCATCCTCGTCTTGGGTTTCGACCACCAGAGGCCCGGTGGCGCGGGCGACGCAGAGCAATCCGTAGCCACGCTCGCGCAGCTCCCGCGACAGGCCCAGGGCCTCACGCTGGTCGATCTGGCCTTCGAGCACGCGCACGGCGCAGGCCGTGCAGCAGCCATTGCGGCAGCTGAAAGGCAGGGGGTCACCCTGGCGCTCAAAGCTCTGCAGGATGTAATCACCCTCACTGACGTGATGGGTGATCACCCGGCCCTGCTGGCGCCAGTGAATGGTGATCGGATGGCTCGCCTGAGACGTGTGGGTCATGCTGCTACATTGCCATCTGCCCCAATTGTGCCGCTGGAGAGGTGGCCGAGTGGTCGAAGGCGCAGCACTGGAAATGCTGTATAGGGGCAACTCTATCGAGGGTTCGAATCCCTCCCTCTCCGTACAAGCAAAGCCGGCTCAATGAGCCGGCTTTTTTTGCGCCCTCCACGGTGAGAACGGCAGCTCTTCTTAAAATGTTCGGTATCTGGGATTCAGGAACGGGAGATCAGGATCTGGAGATCGAGATCTGAAGACCAGAATCTGAAGATCAACCGAAACGACCACTCACATAGTCCTGGGTGGCCTGCTGGTTGGGTGCGTTGAAGATGCGCTCAGTGTCGTTGAACTCAACGAGGTAGCCCACCTTGCCGCTGCCGCCCTCCACGGCTTCTGCGTTGAAGAATGCGGTCATGTCGGCCACACGCACAGCCTGCTGCATGTTGTGGGTCACGATCACGATCGTGTAGCTCCGCTTGAGCTCATGCATCGTCTCTTCGATCTTCAGTGTCGAGATCGGATCGAGGGCCGAGCAGGGTTCGTCCATCAGGATCACCTCAGGCTCTGTGGCGATGGCTCGGGCGATGCACAGCCGCTGCTGCTGACCACCTGAAAGGGCCAGGCCGCTTTGCTGGAGCTTGTCCTTGCATTCATCCCAGACAGCGGCCTTGCGCAGGGAGCGCTCGACCAGCTCGTCCATGTCGCCCTTGAACCCATTGATTCGGGCACCGAAGGCAATGTTTTCGTAGATGGTCTTGGGAAACGGGTTCGGCTTCTGAAACACCATGCCAATGCGACGTCGCACCTCAACCGGGTCAATCCGCTTCTCATAGAGATCATGGCCATCGAACAGCACCCGACCCTTCAGGCTGCAACCAGGCACCAGGTCGTTCATGCGGTTAAGCGCCCGCAGCACCGTTGACTTGCCGCATCCCGACGGGCCGATGAAGGCTGTCACCTTTCCGCTGGGAATGTCCATGAAGACGTTGCGCACGGCTTCGAACTTGCCGTACGAAATGGTCACGTTCTGCAGTGACAGGCAGGCTTCGCGTTTGCTCATGGTGTCCGGCGTGCTGATCATGATCGTGAAGATGTGGGGAAGTGGATGCGAGTTAGCTGCAAATCAGGGTTTGCGAATCACGGTTTGACGTTCTGTTTCATGGGCGCGCCACCCTGCTGATCCAGCGTGCCAGTAAGTTCGCTGCCAGGATCATGATCACGAGCACAAAGGATGCTGCCCAGGCGAGTTCGTTCTGGGCCTCATAGGGCATGATCGCAAAGTTGAAGATCAACACCGACATCGAGGCGATCGGGCTGAACACACCTTCAGGCCAGAATGGTGAGAACAGCGCGGTGAAGATCAGGGGGGCCGTTTCACCTGCAGCCCTGGCAATTGCCAGCACCACCCCGGTGGCAATGGGTGTGAACGCTGCCGGCAGAGTGATCTTGAGAATGGTCACCACCTTGGAGGCTCCTACTCCATAGGCACCCCAGCGCAGTTCCTGGGGAACAAGCTTTAGGCCCTCATCGGTGGTCTTGATGACGGTGGGAAGCATGAGCACCGACAGGGCGATCCCGCCTGCCATGGCGCTGTAGCTCTGACCGGCGATCAGGCGGGTGGCCACGATGATGCCATAGACGAAAACCCCGCTGATGATTGACGGAACGCCAGAGAGAACGTCGTTGCCGAATCGCACGGCCTGGGCAAACCAGCCATTGCGTGAGTATTCACTGAGGAAGATTCCACCGCCGATGCCAATAGGAATCGAAATCAGTGAGGCGACCAACGTGACCACGATGGTTCCCAGAATGGCGTTGCCGATGCCGCCGCCTTCAAGGCCTGGAGCCGGTGGGAGGTCGACGAAGAGCCTCAGACTGAGTAGCTTGCCCCCCTGGATCAGCACATAGATCAGAACCAGGAACAGCGGCAATACCGCAATGGCTGCAAAGGACCCAGCGAGCCCTGTGAGCACCTGGTTGAAGCGGTTGCGCAACAGATTGGGGTTATAGGTGAGCGGTCTGCGCTCAAACAGTGGACTGTTGCCGTAGGTGATCGGTGAATAGCTCATGGTGGATCAGTACTTCAGGCTCAGACGGCGGACAATCCACTGGGCAACAACGTTCACCACCAGTGTCAGCACCATCAGGATCAGGGCTGCGTACATCAGGGCTGACACCTGAATGCCATCGGCTTCACCGAACTGATTGGCCAGCATCGAGGCGATGGTGTTGCCCGGTGCGAGCAGGGAAAGACTGAAGTTGAGGGAGTTGCCGATGATCATGGTGACGGCCATCGTTTCGCCCATGGCGCGTCCCAGGGCCAGCATGACGCCGCCTGTGATGGCCGAGATGGCAGCCGGCAGAATGATGTTGAGCAGAGCACCCCAGCGGGTTGTGCCCACGCCGTAAGCACCCTGACGCAGCTCGGTGGGCACCTGGTTGAGGGCATCACGGCTGATGGCCGTGATGATCGGCAGGATCATCACCACCAAAATGAGGATGGCTGGAGCCATGCCAGGGCCCTGGGCCTGACCGGCGAAAAACGGGCTCCAGCCCAGCAGGGTGTTCAGCAGATTGAGCGCGGGCCTGATCGCCGGCTCCATCACGAAGATGGCCCAGAGGCCCAGCACCACCGAGGGAATGGCTGCCAGAAGTTCAACCATCAGACCGATGGCGTTGCGCAACTGCGCCGGGATCAGATCTTCCGTGATGAAGATGGCTGTGCCGACGCCCAGGGGCACTGCGATCAGCAGCGATAGGACCGAGGTCACCAGGGTTCCGTAGATCGCCACGAAGGCGCCGTAGTCGTTGTTGACGGGGTCCCACGATGAGGTGGTGATGAAGCGGGCGCCGAAGGTGGCGATCGCCTCACGGGCACCGTGGAAGACCGTCAGAACGATCGCGAGCAGCAGAATCCCGACAAATGAGGCCAGGGCCAGAGTCAGGTAATGGAAGCCTTGATCCAGCAGCTTCTCGGAGGCCGGTCTGCGGCGCAGCGTGAACGCTGCAGCGTCAGAAAGGGGTGGAGGGGCCGACGTCATGCGTGGGGGGTCGCACCCGAGGTTTGGGTGCCGAACCGTTTGGTTGGACTCTAAAAACAGCCTCTGGAGAACCGTTTAAGCCATGATTAACCTCGGTGCGGTCCAGACATTCGATCCTGGGTCCACGACGTCACGGGGAAGTCAGCGGCATGGGCCGAATCGTCGGCATCGATCTGGGTACCACCAATTCGGTGGTGGCGGTGCTCGAAGGCGGCCGCCCCACGGTCATCGCCAATGCTGAAGGCTCACGCACCACCCCTTCGGTGGTCGGCTTCAGTCGCGATCAGGAGCTGCTGGTGGGCCAGCTGGCGCGGCGCCAGCTGGTGCTCAATCCGCGCAATACGTTTGCCAATCTCAAGCGGTTCGTGGGCCGCACCTGGGATGAGCTCGAAGACGGCAGCCTTGCGGTGCCTTACACCGTGCGCGCCAACGACGCCGGGCTGGTGCGGGTCGTCTGCCCGGCCACTGAGCGGGAGTATGCGCCCGAAGAGCTCGTGGCCAGCGTGCTGCGCAAGCTCGTGGATGACGCCGCCACCTACCTGGGGGAGCCCGTGGAGGCCGCGGTCATCACCGTGCCGGCTTACTTCAACGATGCCCAGCGCCAGGCCACGCGCGATGCCGGACGCCTGGCCGGCCTCAGCGTCGAGCGCATCCTCAACGAACCCACCGCTGCGGCTCTCGCCTATGGGTTCGACCGCAGCAGCGTGAAGCGGGTGCTGGTGTTTGACCTGGGGGGTGGCACCTTTGATGTGTCGATCCTGCGGATCGCCAATGGGGTGTTTGATGTCAAAGCCACCAGCGGTGACACCCAGCTCGGCGGCAATGACTGGGACCAGCGCATCGTCGATTGGCTGGCCGATGCCTTTCAACAGGACCATGGGCTCGACCTTCGTCGCGACCGCCAGGCCCTGCAGCGCCTTTCGGAAGCAGCTGAGAAGGCCAAGATCGAGTTGAGCGGGGTTCAGAGCACGCCGATCTCGCTGCCGTTCATCGCCACCGGCGCAGAGGGTCCACTGCACATTGAAACCAGCCTTGAGCGCGGCACCTTCGAGGGTCTCTGCGTCGACCTGCTGGATCGCCTGTTGCGGCCCGTGCAGCGGGCCCTGAGAGATTCAGGCCTTGCAGCCGACGACATCGACGATGTTGTGCTCGTGGGTGGCTCGACCCGCATGCCGATGGTGCAGCAGCTCGTGCGCACCCTGGTGCCGCGGGACTCCTGCCAGTCGGTCAATCCCGACGAGGTGGTGGCCATCGGGGCGGCGATCCAGGCCGGAATTCTCACCGGTGAGTTGCGCGATCTGATGCTCAATGACGTTTCCCCCCTGTCGCTGGGTCTGGAGACCATCGGAGGCCTGATGAAGGTCCTGATTCCGCGCAACACGCCGATTCCAGTGCGCAAAAGCGACCTCTTCAGCACCTCTGAGGCGAATCAGAACGCCGTCGAGGTCCATGTACTGCAGGGTGAGCGCCAGATGGCCGACGACAACAAATCCCTCGGGCGATTTCGTCTGTCGGGTATTCCCCCCGCTCCCCGTGGTGTGCCCCAGATCCAGGTCTCCTTTGACATCGATGCCAACGGACTGCTGCAGGTGTCGGCCAGCGATCGCACCACGGGCCGCCAGCAGAGCGTGTCGATCCAGGGAGGCACCAATCTGAGCGAAGACGAGATTCAGCGACTGATCGTCGAGGCCGAGCAGAAGGCCGCCGAGGACCGTCGACGCCGGGCCGACATCGATCGCCGCAACAGCGCCCAGACCCTGGTGGCCCAGGCCGAGCGCCGTTTGCGCGATGCGGCGCTCGAGTTGGGCCCCTATGGGGCCGAGCGTCAGCAGCGCTCCGTTGAGCTGGCGCTGCGCGATGTCCAGGATCTGATCGCCGCCGAAGCCGCCGGCCGGGTCGATCCCGCCGAGCTGGACATCGCCGCCAGTCAGCTTCAGGAGGCGCTCTATGGCCTCAACCGGCGCCTGTTGAGCGAGCGCAAGGCCGACCAGGGGCCCTTGCAGGGTCTCAAGAACACGCTCGGGTCGCTGAAAGACGAGCTGTTCTCCGACGATGAGTGGGACGACTGGGAGCGCCCAGGCAGCGATCCGTGGGCGTCATCGCCCCGACGCCGCGAGCCTGAGCGCTGGGAGGCGGAGCGCTGGGAGCGCGACAACGAACGTCCCATGCCCGCCCGCCGTTCGGCAGGTGCGC
>Ga0310099_100056_pt1 | contig 22090 bp, 23 predicted proteins | sample LakMicMISRFREDD7_FD_194449 | JGI IMG/M metagenome (GOLD analysis project Ga0310099, IMG submission 194449) | Enriched freshwater cyanobacterial communities from Lake Michigan, Michigan, United States - MI23.SRF.RED.D7 | ecosystem: Environmental > Aquatic > Freshwater > Lake | place: USA: Michigan... | reverse complement strand
GGACGAGACATTGCGGCCGCGGGTGGGAACCCCGGAGCTGGTTCCTAAAAAGGTGACCTGCACGGGCCCAGTGGCTTTGGTGCATGGTGCCACGCGGAGCTGGCACTCCCCAGGGGTAGCCGGCAGAATGGACCTTCTGGCAGGAGTGGCGGCGGCCGTGGTGCCCTATTTCCGCAATTGGCTGCCCAGCCCGGGCTCGCTGGCCTCTGTTGCGTTGGTTGGGGCGGCTTTGGCGCCCCAGGCAGTCATGGCCCAGGTGGTGATCGCCCAGCAGGGCGAGCCCCAGGTGCGGGTGCTGCTGGTGGAAGGCCCCACCCTGACGGTGGCGGCGACCGACCATCCCCTCGCCCTGCGCGGTTTGGCCCAGACCCCAGGAGGCCAGGTGATTTTGGCGCCGGGCGACAGGGTGACGCTCACCCTGGTGGGCGGAGCGATTGCGGTGCAGCGGGACGGCCAGGCCCCTGAAGGCCAGGCCGATGCGTCAGCGCAAGTCAGTGCCTCAGCGCCAGTCATGGGATCGGGCCAAACCATCTGGCTGGAACCGTTGGCCAGTGGCCTGGCCTTGGGAAATAGCAAGCCATTGGGGGATTTTCAGCTGAAGCAACGCAGTTACCGCGGCCGGCTGCAGGTGGCGGTCAACGGATCCGCGTTGCAGGCCATTAACACCGTGGATCTCGAGAGCTATCTGCCCAGCGTGGTGGGCAGCGAAATGCCCGCCAGCTGGCCCCAGGCTGCCCTTCGGGCCCAGGCCGTGGCCGCCCGCACCTATGCCCTGCGCCAGCGGTCGGCCAGCAAGCCCTTCGATGTCAGGGCCACCGTGGCGAGCCAGGTGTACAAGGGCGTGGAGGCCGAAACCCCCGCGACCCGCGAAGCGGTGGCGAGCACCCGGGGCGAGGTGCTGATGTACGGCGGCAGCCTGGTCAATGCGGTGTTCCATAGCAGCAGCGGCGGCAGCACCGAAAACAGCGGCGATTTGTGGATCCAGCAGCTGCCCTATCTGGTGAGCGTGCCGGACGTCGACCAGGACAGCCCCGTGTCCCGCTGGCAGCAACGGCTCGAACCCCTCGCCTTGACCAGGGCGTTTGGTGAAATCGGCGGAGCCAACCGTATCGAGATTCTTTCCACCACCAGCTCGGGCCGGGTTCGCCAGGCCCGGGTGATTGGCCCCAGCGGAACCCTGGTGATCACCGGTGCTGAGTTGCGCAGCCGGTTGGGGTTACGCAGCACCCTGGTGCGCTTTGAGCTGGTGGGTCCTGACGTGGCCTCGAGCCAGGTGCCTGCAGCGCCGCCGCCGATCCTGCCCCCGCTGGCTGGATCGCCAGCCCCGTTTCCCGATGCCCCAGCCCAGGCGCCCATCCAGGCGCCCCAGCCCACCATGCTGGCCGTGGGCAGGGGATTTGGCCATGGTGTGGGCATGAGCCAATGGGGCGCCTATGCCCTGGCCCAGCGGGGCGAGGCCTATCCCGAGATCCTGCGCTACTACTTCCGGGGCACCGATCTGCGCCCCTACAACGCCCCTTGAACCCACCTTGAACACCCATCCCAAGGGCTGGAATCTGGTGGCCTGCGCCGATGGGGCTGGGGTGGCAGGGCACGTGGCGGCCTGTCTGCTGGGCGACCGTCAGCGCTGGCCCGACCAGCCCCTGGGCCTGGCCACGGGCCGCACCATGGAGCCGGTCTATGGGGCCCTGGTCAAGGCGGTGCATGGCCTGCAGGTGGTTGAGCAACAGACCTTGCGCCAGCAGTGGTTGAGTTTCAACCTCGATGAATACGTGGGCCTGGCGCCCGGTGATGCCGGATCGTTTGCGGCCTTTATGGCCCGCCATCTGCAACAGCCCTTGGCCCTCGGGATGGACCAGGTGCGCCTGCCCGCAGGCTTGGCGAGCGATCCAGGGGCCGAAGCCCGGCGCTATGCCACGGATCTCGCCCGTTGTGGAGGGCTGGGATTGCAGCTTTTGGGGCTGGGTCTGAATGGCCATGTGGGCTTCAACGAGCCCCCCTGCCCGGCTACGGCCCCTTGCCGTTGCCTGGAGCTGAGCACCGCCACCCGAGAGCAAAACGCTGCCGCCTTTGGCGGGGATGCCCAGGCCGTGCCGGAGCGGGCCATCACCCTGGGGCTGGCTGAGATCCTGGCTGCCAAGCGGCTGCTGTTGGTGGTGACGGGGGCCGCCAAGGCAGAGGTCCTGGCCCGGTTGCTAGCGGAGCAGCCCAGCCCTGAACTGCCCGCCAGCTGGTTGCAGGGCCACCCCAACCTCACCCTGGTGGTGGACCAAGCAGCCTTGGGCGAATGCGGGGACATCGATCCATGCTTCAGCTAAGCCAGGTGCTGCCCCCATGACCACCTCCCAACTCCAGCTCACCACCCTCGACGGCTGCGGCCTGGCCATCGGCGGCTACCCGCGTTTTCGCTACGACGCCAGTGGTGGCACGGGCCTGGCCACCCTCGGCCCCTTGGGCGGCGATGGTCTCCAGAGCGTGCGGTTCGAGACGAGCTCCCTGCAGATTCCTGATCTGGAGTTCCGCACTACCCGGGTGTTGGGCTTACCCCTGCCGCCGGGGCTGCGCATCGCCATCGTTCCCGAGCGGCTCGAGGGCAGCCTCAACGCCAGCAGCGGTGCGGTTCACTTGCACTTTCGTGCCCGCTTCTTCTTTCGGGTGGGCCGTCTCTACCGGGCCCCGGCCCTGTTGGTGGAGACCGAACTCAGCACCGGTGGCGTAGACAGCCGCCGCCATCGGGTGGAGGGCGAAACCCTCGACGGGCAGGGGAACGCCCTGTTGGTGGGGGTCGCCCAGGTGCTCCCCAGCGGCGAAGGCTGGGTCGATCGCTTCCTGGGTCTGCCCGATGAGGCCCTGGCCCTGCTGCGCTGCCGTTTTCATAATCTGGAGCCCACGCCTCCCCACTGAGCCCCCAGCTGAACCCTCCGATGCGCACCCTGCCGCTGAAGCTCGGCCCCGGCAGCGACCTGCGCCGCAGCCTGGAGCTACTGGCGATCGAGCAGGGTGCCGCCGGATTCGTGTTGGGTGTGGTGGGGAACCTCTCCCGGGCGGCCTTCCAGTGCGCCGGCCGCTCCGGGCCCACCATCCTCGAGGGGGATCTGGAGATCATCACCCTGCAGGGCACGGTGGCGCCCGGCGGGGTTCACCTGCACCTGAGCCTTTCCGACAGCGATTGCCAGGTGTGGGGCGGCCACCTGGAGCCCGGCACCCTGGTGCTCAAGGGGGCTGATCTGCTGGTGGGCTTCCTGCCGGACAGCCAGCCGGCTCCCCCGGAGCAACCCGCGGTGGAGGTGGCGGTGTTACCCGGTTGCCCCTGGTCGAAACGGGCCCTGCGCATGCTGCGCACCCTCGGCATCCCCCACCAGGTCACCACCATCAGCGGCGACGCCGAGCGCGGGGCCCTGGAGCAACGCACCGGCCGCGGCTCGCTGCCCCAGGTGTTCATCGAGGGCCAGTGCATCGGCGGCTACGACGATCTCGCCGAGCTCCAGGGGCGGGGCGGCCTGGAGCGGCTGCGGCAGCCCTAGGTTTTCGGCCATGCCGATCATCCGCGCCGAGGGGCTCACCAAGACCTACCGGGTGGCTGACAAGCAGCCCGGACTGCGCGGCACCCTGCGCCACTTCTTCGCCCGCCGCAGTCGCGAGGTGCCGGCCGTGAAGGACGTGAGCTTTTAGATTGAAGCGGGCGAAATCGTGGGCTTCCTCGGCCCCAATGGCGCCGGCAAGACCACCACCCTCAAGATGCTCAGCGGCCTGATTCACCCCACCGCCGGCAGGGTGGAGGTGGCTGGCCATGTGCCCTACCGCCGCCAGGGCAGCTTCCTGCGCAGCATCTCCCTGGTGATGGGCCAGAAGCAGCAGCTGATCTGGGACCTACCGCCCCTGGATTCCCTGCGGGTCAATGCCGCTGTCTATGGCCTCGACGACGCTAGAGCCAAGCGGCGCATCACCGAGCTGGCCGAGATGCTCGAACTGGGGGATGAACTCAGCCGGCCGGTGCGCAAGCTGTCGCTGGGGGAGCGCATGAAGGCGGAGCTGCTGGCGGCCCTGCTGCACCGCCCGTCCGTGCTGTTTCTCGATGAACCCACCCTCGGCCTGGATGTCAACGCCCAGGCCCGGGTGCGCGATTTCCTCGCCGACATCAACCGCCGCACCGGCACCACCGTGCTGCTCACCAGCCACTACATGGGGGACATCACCGCCCTCTGCCCGCGGGTGCTGCTGATCCACCAGGGCCATCTGTTCCACGATGGCCCCCTCGACGAGCTCACCGAACGGCTCGCCCCCTGCCGCGAAGTGCGCCTGGAGCTGAAGGATCCCGCCCCAGCGGAGGCCTTCGCCGGTTACGGCGCGGTGGAATCCTGCCAGGGCCACCAGGTGCGCTTGCTGATTCCCAGGGATCGGCTCACCGGGGCGGTGGCGCGTCTGCTGGCGGACTTTGCCGTGGTGGATCTGGAGGTGAGCGAGCCGCCGGTGGAGGAACTGATCGGCCGCCTGTTCCGCCAGGGGGTTGTGGCATGAGCCGCTCACCGCTCGTCCATGGCCTGCGGGTGGCCCGGGCTCTGTTCACCAGCCAGTACGCCTTGATGCTGGAATACCGCGCCGAGATTGCCCTCTGGGCCCTGTCTGGCGTGCTGCCCCTGATCATGCTCGGTGTCTGGAGTGGTTCCGGTGCCGGCGCTGACGCGGGCCTCACCCCCCTGCAGCTGGCCCGCTACTTCCTGGCTGCTTTTGTGGTGCGCCAGTTCACGATCGTCTGGGTGATCCAGGCCTTTGAGGAGGACAACCTCCAGGGCCGCCTCTCTCCCTACCTGCTCCAACCACTGCCGCCCCTGTGGCGCTATTTGGCCGCCCACCTGGCCGAGCAGGTCACCCGGCTGCCCTTTGTGGTGGTGATCCTGGCGCTCGTGGCGCTGGTGCTGCCGGGCACCCTCTGGTGGCCCTCCCCGCTCAGCTTCTTGCTGGCGGTGGTGGCCACCCACCTGGTGTTTCTGCTGCGCTTTTTGATCCAGAGCCTGATCACCATGGCCTGTTTCTGGAGTGAACGGGCCGCCGCCCTGGAGCGGTTGCAAATGATCCCCTACTTGTTTCTTTCCGGGCTGGTGGCGCCCCTGGAAACCTTTCCCGAGGGCATGCGGGCCTTGGCGTTTGCCACCCCCTTCCCCTGGATGATCTGGTTTCCTGCCCGGCTGCTGGGCGGTGGGCAGGTGGATGTGGCCGCCGGATTTGGGGCCCTGCTCGCCTGGATCGCCCTATTGCTGCCGCTCACCCTGCTGCTCTGGAAGGCCGGCATCCGCCGCTATTCGGCGATGGGGGCCTGATGGCGAAGAGCCTGGCGACGTTCCGGCGCTATCGGCGCACCCTGGCCCGCTTCTGGGCTACCTCCCTGACGGCGGAGCTGGAGTACCAGGCCAATTTTTTGATTGAGCTGCTGTCGGTAGGCGGCAACCTGGCGGGCAGTGTGTTTTTGCTGTCGTTGTTCTTCGGCCACGGCCGCAGCCTCGGCGGCTGGAGCTGGGAGCAGGCGCTGGTGGTGCTTGGGGTCTACACCCTGCTCGATGGCCTCACCAGCACGGTGCTTCAGCCCAACTTGAGCACGATCGTGACCCACGTGCGCACGGGCACCTTGGATTTTGTGTTGCTCAAGCCGATCGACAGCCAGTTCTGGCTCTCGGCCCGCACCTTCTCCCCCTGGGGCCTACCCGGGGTGGTGATGGGTTTGGGGCTGATGGCGGTGGCGGCATTCCGCGCTGGGGCCAGGCCGGGGCCCCAGGCCCTGGTGCAGGTGGCGGTGCTGCTGATCGCGAGTGCCGTGATCTTGTATTCGCTCTGGTTTGTGCTCGCGGCCACCAGCATCTGGTTTGTGAAGGTGTGGAACGCCACCGAGGTGCTGCGCTCCGCCCTGGTGGCGGGCCGCTATCCGGTGGCGGCCTACCCCGCCGGCCTGCGCACCTTCTTCACCCTGGTGCTTCCGGTGGCCTTCCTGACCACCGTGCCCGCCGAAGCGATCCTGGGCACCGGCAGCAGCCAGTGGTTGCTGGCCTCGGTGGTGGTGGCGGTGGTCTCCCTGGCCCTCAGCCGCTGGTTCTGGGGCTTCGCCCTGCGCTTCTACACCTCGGCATCGAGCTGATGGCCACCTCATCCACTAGGTGTATGAGGACCAGACGAAAAGGTGATGGGGCAGGCCTATTTGGCTGCCTTGTGTATGTCTGAGCGCTAAGTGACGGATCTTGCTGATGCAGATCAAGCCTTTGGCGCGGGGCGTCTTCACCAGCTCTTGACGCAGTAACTCCCGGAGCTGTAGTAGCCGAGTGGGTAGGAATTGCCCGTTTTCTGGATCGCCTCGCGGTTATTCGAGGGGCTACTGACGCAGTAGTTGCCGGAGGAATAAAAACCCAAGGGGCAGCTGCCGCTCTTCTCGAGCGCGCCCCTGAAAAAACCACTCCGTAGGCCTCAGCACGTCAGGATGGATGGAGGTAGGTGATGGTCTCGCTGTGCTTCTGAACCCTTTCTGTCCGTTCAGCACGGCCAAAGTGCTGGCCCTCAAGGCCACGGTGCTGCTGCTGCTAACCCTGCTGATCAAGGCGAGGGTGCAGATCGTGGCCGGTTCCGCCCTGGGGATCTTCCTATTACTGCTGCAGATGCTGGTGTTCCTCGCCATCAGCGGTGGCTTGGTGCTGGCATCTGGTGGTGCCGCGCTCTACGCCACGCAGCAGCGCCGGTCGGCAGCAGCCTGAGCTCGCGCCATGGCCGTTGAAGTCGCCCTGGCGATGCTGCATCGGCATGGTCGCTGGCTGATGCAGTTGCGCGACGAGATTCCCACGATCGTTGCGCCCGGCTGCTGGGGACTCTTTGGCGGTCACCTTGATTTCGGCGAAACGCCGGAGCAGGCCCTGCGGCGGGAGCTGCTGGAGGAAATCAGCTGGCAGCCCCCAGGTCTTGAGCTGGTGATGGTGCATCACATCCACCGCCGTACAGCCCACGTGTTCCTTTCTGAGCTGTCGGTGCCTCTGGAGCAGCTGCAGCTGCTGGAGGGCCAAGACTTGGCGCTGGTCAGCCCTGAGGAATTGTTGGTTGGAGCAATCTGGAGCGACCGCCTGGTCTGCCATAGACCACTGGTCGATGGATTGTTGGAGGTGATGCAGCACGTGCTCACCCAGCAGGTTTGAGCACAACAAAGACCGGAGCGTTGGCACCGGGCATTTGCCCAATCAGCCATTACACCCATTGGGTCAGGCTGCAAATTGGATCAGGTTGGGAAGGTTTTGTGGCTTGAACGCACCAGCAAGCCGTCCTTGGGTGAGGGGGTGGGGATGATGCTGAGGGACAGGTCCTGAGCCGGCTCCAACTCCAGGGTGAGCTGCTTGAGCAACCCCACCGCCAACAGCCGGATTTCCAGTTCCGCTAGCGCCTTGCCGAGGCAAACCCGTTCGCCGCCGCCAAAGGGCAACAGGGTCATTGTCTCGTCGTTGTCGAGATGCCGCTGGGGCCGAAAGGTCGCCAGATCATCAGGATCAGCGCCGTGGAGCTGGCTGGCGCTGATGCTCACCTGCACCACCCGATCGGCAGGCACCAGCACACCTGCTAGGGCGATGGGCTGTTGGGTGCGGCGAAAAAAGCCCCCCACCGGGGGGGTGAGCCGCAACACCTCCTGCACCACCGCATCAAGACGGGGGGCCCGTGAGGCGTCGAAGGCATTCACAGCATCACCATCTGCAGCTGGCCAAGACAAGGTGTCGAGTTCTTCCTGCAACCAGGCGAGTTGCTCGGGATGCTGGAGCAGGGCCAGCAGTAGGCAACTCAGCGACGAGGCAGTGGTTTCGTAACCGGCAAACAGCAGTAGCAGCAGCTGTTCAGCCACGTCGTCGTCGGCCAGGGGGAGACCGGCTTCATCCAGCCCTCCGGCCAGCAGATCGAGGCCGGCGGCGGCGAGGGGCGCTCCGGAGGCAGCAGCGGCCTGGGCCTTTTGAAGCACGGAGCCAAGGCGTGATAGCAGGCGCTTGCGGGCCTTACGGGCTTTTGCGAATGGACTGCCGGGCACGGTGAGGGGCACGGAGAACAGGCCCTGGCACCAGATTTCGAAATCCATAAACAGGGCCTCGCGATCAATGGGATCGAGTCCCAGCACCGTGCTGGCGATCACGCTGAAGGCAAAACGCCTCAATCTCGGCACCAGGGCCACGGGCCGTTGGTCGCCGAGCAGCTCCTCTGCAAGGCCATCAACCAGCGCCACGATCGCCGGACTCGATCGCTTCAGGGCCGCGGTTGTGAACAGCTGACCCACCACCCGGCGGCGGGCCTTGTGATCGGCACCATTGCGGTTTGCTAGCGATAGGGGCCCCAGCAGTTCCCGCACACTGTCTGGCCACCAGCCAGCCACTGCATCGCTTTGGGCAAAGAGGTCGCTGATCGCCTGCCCGCCGCGGATAAACACGGTGCGTTGGCCCAGCAGGCTGGTTTCGTAGACATCGCCGAAGCGCTCGAAGCGCGAGCGGGCGAAATCGGGATCACGAAAAAAGGCGAGGGTCTCGAGCACACCGCTCACAGCTGGCGTGCACGGCAGGGGCCGCAGGGTGGCGAGATCTAAGGGCAAGCGATCGGATCGGCAGCGGTGCCCAGGCTGGCAGCTCGCTGGGAACGGCGCGAAGCACAAGTGCAGGGCCTAACTCCCCTCCCTAGGGTCAATGGCTTTGCTGCTGCGAGCGAGAGGGGCGATGCCGGATCTAATCGTGATCGGCAGTGGCCTGGGGGGCCTTTGTGCCGCCGCCATCGCCTCGCGCCACGGGCTGGAGGTGCAGGTGCTGGAGGCCCACAGCCAGCCCGGCGGCGCCGCCCATGGTTTTCGACGGGGACCCTTCCACTTCGAGTCTGGACCGTCGCTTTGGAGCGGGCTGGGCAGCTGGCCTAGTGCCAACCCCCTGGCCCAGGTGCTGCGGGCCGTGGGGGAAAGCGTGCCGGTGGCGCGCTACTCGGAGTGGGGCCTGCTGTTGCCCGAGGGCAATCTTCGGGTTGGCGTGGGTTTGGATCCATTTCTGGAGTTGCTCCGCAGCCTGCGGGGGCAAGCGGTTGCCGCTGAATGGCAGGACTTTCTGGTGGCCATGGCCCCGTTGTGCCGCGCCGCCGGATCGCTGCCGCTGTTGGCCCTGCGCCCCGGCGCTGGCCTGCTCACCACTCTGGGCAGCCAGGGTTTGGGGCTGATCGGCCAGGCGGGCCAGCTGGCAGCGCTGGGCGGAGCTTTTGGGCCTATGGCCCGCCGCCATCTGCGCGATCCCTTTCTGCTCCATTGGGTGGAGATGCTGTGTTTTCTGATCTCCGGCCTGGAGCCGGATCAGACCAGTGCAGCCGCCATGGCCACCCTGTTTGGCGAGTGGTTTGAGCCCGATGCGGGGTTGGACTACCCGTTAGGTGGCAGCCCCGCCGTGGTGGACGCATTGGTGCGGGGCATCCGCCGCCATGGGGGCGAGCTGCGCACGGGCGCGGCGGTGGCTGAAATCGAACTGTCGGGAGGGCGGGCCACTGGGGTACGCCTGGTCAGCGGCGAACGGCTGAACGCCCGCCACGGAGTGATTAGTAATGCCAGCCCATGGGATACGGCCGCCCTGCTGGGTAAGGGCATTGCGCCAGAGCGCTGGCGCCAGAAGCTTCTGGCTGCGCCGGCTTGTCCCAGCTTTCTGCACTGGCACCTGGCTCTAAAAGATGAGGGCATGGCAGAACTGCCGATCCACCATGTTTGGGTGGGGGATTGGCAGCGGGGCATCAGGGCTGAGCGCAACATGGTGGTGCTGTCGATGCCGTCGCGGCTAGATCCCTCCCTGGCGCCGCCGGGCCACCAGGTGTTGCACGGCTACACGCCAGCCAACGAACCCTGGGAGCTCTGGAAGGATCTGGAGCGGGGCACCCCCGCCTATGGGGAGCTGCGCCGCGAGCGTTGTGGTGTGTTCCATGGCGTTTTCGATCAACTGGTGCCCGATTGGCGCGAGCGGGTGGTGCTTGAGCTGCAGGGAACCCCCCTCAGCCATCGCGACTTTCTGCGGGTGCACCAGGGCAGCTATGGCCCCGCCTGGCCCGCCAACCGCGGAGCCTTCCCCGGCGGCGGCACCCCGATCAAAGGCTTGGCGCTCTGCGGTGCGGGCGTATTCCCCGGAATTGGCGTACCGCCTGTAGCCGTAAGCGGCGCCATGGCGGCCCACCGCTTTGTGCCTGCTGCGGCCCAACGGCGATTGCTGGAGGAGTTGGAGCTGGTGAGCTGAACACTGACCAACACCGACGAGCTCGACCTCAAGCCAGGCGATGCGTTCGAGATCAAGCTGGGCAAGAAGCAAATCTGCCTGATCCCCGTGGGTGGTGGTGGCGAGGAGGAATGAGCCGCTGGCGGGCCTAGCCTGAGGCAGCTCGCCACGTCCTTTTCGCTTGAACAAGATCACCGGACCACTGCGTAGGGCCTTGATCTATGGAGCGGTCAGCTATGGCGGGTTGGTGTTGATCAACAATTCAGAGCTAAACCTGCCAAACATGTGGGTCGCCTATTTGCCGATGTTTGTTGGCGCCTATGTGCTGACCCTGTGGTTGGATCGCAAGTTCGGGGGCTGATGGGCCTGATAGTTCTGTTCCCAGGCTGCGGAGATTGACTCTTTGCCTGCGGTAATAGCCATGGTGCCTTCCCAAGGGGCTATGCGGAGCTGTGTCACGCCAAGTCCACCAGCTCGAACTCCACGGGCAAACCTCTACAGCCATAGGGGAAATGGGAGCCCGTCATTATGGTTCTTAGCAAACACGCTGTCGGCCATCGCCTAGGCTTCATCAAGTAAAAACGAAGAGAAACAGAGTTGCGTAAAGAGCGGTAATAAGCATTAAGCCCTTTAAATCACTACTACTGCTGCCAAGCACTTCTATCCTAAATGGGCCCAATCCCCGCCCTGCCGCTTTGGTTTATTTGGGCTTTCTTATCCGCGATTTTTGCAAGTGCATCTGCGGTTTTTGGCAAGGTTGGACTCGAGGATATGGACCCAGATCTAGCCACCCTGATTCGCACTCTTGTCGTATCTATTTTTCTTCCATTGCTCATTATAGCAACTGGAAAATTAACCATTCCATTTGCTTTGTCCCAGCAAACTTGGGGATTCATTATACTTTCTGGCCTGGTTAGCGGCCTATCATCGTTCTGCTTTTTTAGGGCCCTGAAGCAAGGGGATGTTTCATTGGTAGTGCCCGTTGATAGGCTAAGCCTGTTGGTAGTAGCTCTAATAGGCTTTGCTTTTCTTGGTGAGCGCCCTTCAATTATTGGCTGGGCGGGCTTGCTGTTTGTGGCTGGGGGTGGAATATTATTATCGCTTTCATAGTTGCGAACCCAGCCTGCTGGGTTCAGGCTTAATCGGCACCCTCTTCCACGTTTGCCTGTACTTGACCGTAGACGCGACCCCATACATCACCCTTAACATCGCCCCAAATACTGCCTTCTACGTCACCATTGACGTCGCCTAAGACATGGCGCCCAATATTTGCACCGACGTCGCAACCGATATATCCATCTACACTACCCTTGACATCTCCATGAATATCGCCATGGACGCTGCCCTGTATATCCCCCTTGACATCGCCCCACACATTTGCGTTGACTTGCAGAATCCGTAGCCTTCCATCAACAAGCCCAAAGGTGACAAGCTTATTAATTTCTTCTATTTCAGACATTGTACTTATTGAAGAAATGAATGTTCCATACTAACCCGAGCCCGCCACTTCGCACATGCCTCGGGGCATGGTATTTCGCTAGATAGCCCGCTGCGCGAGGCCTCTGGCTGCATGAGCAAGCTCGGATTGGGGCAATGCCTGGCATGGGCTGAGCTGGGTGCAGTGATTAATTCAATAAAAGGTGATGAATAAAAAGCGGTTTACGCTAGTCTCTGTAGTTAGCCTAATGGGCTGCATGGTGCTGATTAGCAACTTGGAGCCATTAACGACTGCCCATAAAAAAGCCCCCTCTTGTGGCAGCAGCGCAGCCAAGGTTGATTCACCTCCCAGCCCCGCCCTCGTTGGTGGACTTCGAGGCTCCCAGCTATCTGCATCAGCCGGATGTCTTGAACGTCCGCTCTTCAGCTGAGTTGAGTCACCTCGAAGGATTGGCGGTGATCCCGCAAACATCCGTACCCCTGGCCGTTCCCTGCTCAGACGTCGTGCCATCCTTCCTCACGAAGGGTCTGACCATCGCCCGTAGGCCCCCGAACCACGTGTAGGGGGGACCATGTGTTTTTCGGCGACGGCCAGCTTCGTTTCGGCCATGGGCCTCGCCCCGGTAGGGATCGTGAGCCTCACGTTGGCCCGGCGCCTGGACCCACAACCTTGGCAGCCGCTGGCATTGATACCATTGATTTTCGCCACCCAGCAGGCGTTGGAGGGAGTTGTTTGGCTGCTCCTGGATTCTCCCGCTCCTTCCCGGTGGCTGCCTTTGGTGTTGCTGGGTTACCTCTTCTTTGCGTATGCGTTCTGGCCCATCTGGTTCCCCTGGTGCGCCCTGCGTCTGGCGGCAGGGCATCTGGCTGCTTGGCAACGGCGCCTGTTCCGAACGCTTTGGGGCCTCGGCGCATTGCTCGGCGCCGGCCTCTGGATTCCACTGCTCTTCAATCCAGACCTAATCAACCCAATCGTGCGCCTCGGCTCGATCGACTACCAGCTGACCCCAACCTTGGCGCCTACGGGTGGCCATATGGGCTTCACGCTGATCTATGCCCTGGTCATCTGCCTTCCTTTGCTGCTTCACCCCTACAGGAGACTGCGCTTGCTGGGGTTTGCTCTTGCCGTTTCCTTCGCCGTGGCCCAGCTGGCATTTCTGTATGCCTTCACTTCTGTCTGGTGCTTTTTCAGTGCGTTGATATCCATACTCCTGCTCTGGATCATTCGGGATGCTCCTCCCTTGCCGGCCAGGCCATAGAGATGCCGAGAGACGCTTCAGGTTGCTCTCAACAGACATTAAAAGTGGCTAAAAGCTGTTGTTGGCTTATTTCCGGTACTACCCTTGAGTCAATGTCAAGAATGGTTAAGTGTTGACGCTAGCTGATCAGGGTGGTTCGAAATTATCCGATCGGATTATGTGGAAAGGGCCCGCTGATTGGTATCGATTGAATTCAGCCATCGCTTGCGTTGCGCGCTGGCAAGTGGTTCTTCGTAAATACTATTAATCTTGTTGTTCCTGGCTTCCAGCGCTTCCCTGTCGACAATGTGAGGCATTTCTCGCACCGTCACTTCCATTAATTCAGCAAGAATTGATGGAAGCGTAATGGTGGCAGAGAGCTGCTTTGTAATGGAAAGGTTATGCCAATCGTCACCAGCGGCACTCCTTGGCTTACGCCACCTCCGCCCTAGCCCGCAGCCGCGATCCAATGCAGGAGCTGATGGGAGGCACGTCAACGGTGGTCCGTTTTGGGAGTAGGGCACTGCTATCGCTGTTCATGGCTGCAGCTCCCCATCCAGAATGCCTGGAGGGCGCTGTCACCACAGAAGAGGAACCCCTGGAGCTGATCCAGAGGAGCCGCCCCACTGTTCTCTTTGCCCGAGGCCCTGCGCCTGGGGGATTGCCTGGGTTTGGTGCCGGCGGCCATCGCCCCCAAACAGCTGGCCCAATTTTGCGCCCATTTTTGCTCTCGCCCTTGTTTTGGCCCCAGCTCCGGGGTTTCTCCAAAGGCCTTGGCTTGTTTGCCCGTGCGACTCATCAAAGGGAGAGCAGACAAAACCAGCACCTGAGATCAGGCCGAGATGCTCGCAGCTCCTCCATTGCTTCATCGTTGTGCCTCTGCGATGCTGATCCCCAGCCCTGGCGGGGGAAAGGCCACTGATGAACTCCAGTGCTCGCTTGGATCCTCTGGAGCTTCTGAGACAACAGGAAGCTCAGCGTCTGCCCTGGCTCGTGCCTGAGCGCCACCGGCGCATGGCGGAGAGCCCATTTGCGTTCTTCCGCGGTGCCGCCATCGTGATGGCTGCCGATCTCGGCCGCCAGCCCCACTCGGGCCTGATGGTGCAACTCTGCGGGGATGCCCATCTGCTCAACTTCGGCTTCTACGGCTCCCCCGAACGGCAATTGCTGTTCGGCATCAACGACTTCGACGAAACCCATCCCGGCCCGTTCGAGTGGGATGTGCAGCGCCTGGCTGCCAGTTTCGTGTTGGCGGCCCGCAGCCTGGGGCTGAGCGAAAAGCAGCAGAGCAGGGTCTGCCGCCGCACGGTGCGCGCCTATGGCGAGGCCATGGCGGAGTTTGCTGCCATGCCTCAGATACCGATGTGGGTGGCACGGCTGCCGCTAGAGCGCCTGATCGACGAACACGCCAGTGCCAACTTTCGCGGTCACCTGAAAAAGGTGACGGCGGCCGCCCTGCAACGGGATAGTCGCCAGGCGGTGCGCAAATTGTGCGAGGCCGATGGCAATGGTGAACTGCGCTTTCGCCATCAGCCGCCACTGATCTGGCGCTTTGATGCCCTCGATCAAGCCTGGCTGGCGGGCATGGACTGGCAAGACTGGAATCAATACATATCGCGCAGCTACATGGGCTCGATCGCCTCCACCATGCAGCACCTGCTGGCGCAGTACCAGCTCAAAGATTCCGCCCTCAAGGCTGTGGGCGTGGGTTCCATCGGCACCCGCTGCGGCATCAGCTTGTTCGTGGGACCACACCCAGACGACATCCTGGTGCTGCAGGGCAAGCAGGCCGAACCCTCCGTGCTCGCTCCCTACGTCACTCTGCCCACACCGGAGCATCAGGGTCAGCGGGTGGTGGAGGGGCAGCGCTTGCTGCAAACCGCCAGTGATGCCTTTTTGGGTTGGGGCACCAACCCCGCAGGTGATCACATCTATATGCGCCATTTCCGCGATTGGAAGGCTTCGGTGGATGTGTCCCAGCTGGATGCCGACGGCCTCAAGGATTACGGCCAGCTCTGCGGCTGGACCCTGGCCAAGGCCCACGCCAGAGGCGGCGATCGGCGAGCCATAGCTGTTCATATCGATGAACCAAAGCGCTTTGCCGAGGTCGTTCTGGAGCAGGCCTTACACCATGCGGATCTGGCCGAGGCAGACCACAAGACCTTTGTGGAAGCCGTTGCCGAAGGCCGTGAACACCCTGCAAGGACGCCCTAGGCCCGAGTCCCCTGCTCAAGGCGCTGCTGCTGGTGGCCGATCACCAGCAGCAGCAGGCTGATGGCACCGAGCAATCCCACCAGCAGGGCGGTGACAAGCATGGTGCCCGCCAAGCCACTGGCGTAGGTGTCGGTTATCAGCTGGATGGCCTGCGCCGGCAATCCTTTGGCGTGGCTCAGCATGCCGCTGCCCAGGGCCGCCCGCACCTTGGCTTCGAGTTCGGAACTCCAAACGGTTGTGGAGCCCAGCTTCAGTACGTGTTCATGCAAGTTGGCGGGACCGAAGCCGTCCACCATCGCGCCACTTGCTGCGAAACCCAAGGCGAAGCCAAATTGCCCAGTTGTGGTGCGAAAGGCCGTTACGGGGCCGAGAAAGCCTGCCGGAGCCTCCTGGACGAACAACGCCGACTGGGGAACGGCGATCAAGGCCAGGCCACTGCCCACCAGCACCATCGGCATCACCAGGGAGCTGTAAGAGCTATCGGCGCGGATCGCGGCAAACCCCAGCAGCCCGAGCACGAGAAACACGATGCCACCAGCCATCAGCTGGGTGGTGCGGCGACCGGGCCCCATCAGCCGGCCTGCCGGCACAGCGCCAACTGCAAAACACAAGAGCAGTGGGAGCTGGGCCAGGGCCACCTGGCTGGTATTGAAGTGCTGCACCAGCTGCCAGAAGTTGCTCGTCTGAAGCTGCACCACGGCCCAGGCGAAATTCCCGGCAATGGCGCTCATGATCGCCGCGGAGAAGCATCCACGGCGGTATAGCGCAACCGGGAAGATCGGCTCCTGACGGCTGCGCTCGATCAGCAGATGCACGCCGAACAGCACCATCCCAGACAGGCTGGGCCCCAGGAACTGGGGTGCGGTGAAACCTTTGGCTGCGTGACTCACACCGGTGAGAAAGAGCACCATCGCCCCAGCGATGCTGATCAGCCCTGGCCAATCTGCCCTCAGCTTGGGGTTAGCGGGCATCTCAGGCAACAGCAAGTGCAGCAACGGCAGACAGAGTGCCGCGACTAGGGGCACCAGGCCCAGGGCCAGGCGCCAGCTGGTATTGGCCAACAGGCCACCCAGGAGCGAGGCGGCGATAAAGCCACTGATGGTCAAGAGGTGCCACACGCCCAAAGCCTTGCCCAGCTGGTCGGGACGGCTCACGACGCCTACGGCTGCAAAGGACAGCACGAGCACGGCACCCACGGCGATGCCTGCCAGGGCGCGACCCAACAGAAACAGGCCCGCATGGGGCGCCGCCATGGCGATCCCATCGCCGGCAATGAGCATCAGCAAGGCGGCCATCAACACCTGACGGCGCTCCAGGCGATCGCCGAGGAAGCCCATCAGCAACACGGTGGCAGCCTGGGCCAGGGTGGAGATGCTGGCTGCCGAGGCCAAGGTGGCGCCCTGCATCTCAAGGGCTTGGCCGGCCTTCACCAGCGCTGTGTTGGCGACGCTCGGGTCGATCAGTTGCAGGCTGGCCAGAACGCCGAGGAAGGGCACCGCCAGGGCTCGGGTGGGTTGAGCGCTCATGGGGTGATCAACAAAGGTGGTCATCAGCAGCAGCGGCTAGCCGGCACTGAGGCCGGGTGCGCCTAGCGCATAAGACGCACGATTATGCGTTGAAGAATCAACTTCGCAGGCAGCGTCAAAGCAACTTCGTAGCTCCGACTCAACGGTCCCCTTGGGGCAGATGAGGAACGGGTCCAATGGGGCACCTCCCATCCTCGTCACGGCTTGACGACCGCAGCTAGGGCACCCTGTTAAAACTCCACAAGGAACTGAGGCGAGCCCAGCTCGATGGGTTAATCCGTGGGGCAGTTGAATGAGTCGCCCGTCGAACGAGGCCGCCTGGGATGACATCACGCACTCGGGTCGTGGTGCTGGTGCTTGTGGTGGTGCTCTGCCTGGTGCTGACCGACCAGATCGCCCGCGGGCTTGGCATCGATCGGGCCTTGGGCCTGCTCAGCCTGGCGAACCTGGCCACCCTGGTGATCGGGATCAAGCTGGGCTGGCGACAGGCCCTGCTGGGCGTTGGCAGCCTGGCGGTGCTCACCATCCCGGCCGCGCTGAGCCAGGGCGATCCGGCCGCGGGCACCGTGGTGATGACGCTCACAGCCCTCGCTCTGGGCCTGAGCGCGCGATGGCAGCTGCAGCCGGTCTACGGGCTGATGGTGGTGAGCCTATGCATGCTGATCACCAACAGTCCGCTGGCGGCCACTGCCACAACCAGCGACCTGACCAGGCTGGTGCTCAGCGTGCTTGCCTCAGGCAGTCTCACCACCCTGCTGCTCAGCAAGCTGTTGCCCCGCCCTGATGGGGCAGCCATCCCAGCGGCGTTTGCGGTGGCGCACAGCTGGCGCCGCGCCCTTGCCTATGGCTCGCTGCTGGCGGCCACCACCTTGATCACCACCCCGATCGCCCTGCAGCAGCACTGGCACATCAATGGGTTGTGGTTGATCCTCACGCCATTCCTGGTGCTGCGGCCGTTCGTGCGGGATGCCTGGAGGGTTGCCCTGCACCGCTCCCTGGGAACCCTGGCCGGCGTTGCGCTGGTGGTCTTAGTGGCCCCGGCCCTGCCCCACACCCTGCCCCTTCAGGTGCCGGCCATCGCCCTGGCCGCGATCACCGCTGCGATCGCCGCCCGCAAAGGCCATCCAGCCCTGATGGTCACCGTTCTCACGGCCACGATCGTGCTGTTCAACAGCACCGCCACCGACCTTCCGCTGATGGCTGACAAACGTCTGCTTGCCTGTGCCATCGGCATCGCCATCAGCCTGGGCGTGATGGCCTTCGCCCACCCGATTGAGCAGCGCTTTCGGGCAGTCCGGGGTGGAGAGGGCCGTTGATCGCTCCACAAGGGAGTTCTCCAATCCCGTCGCTATCAGATGCAGTTGTTCAGCGCAATCTGCTGGGTTTACAAAATTAGTTGCTGAGGGAGGTGGTCCAGGATGCCCTTGGAACGAAAGGGCTCTACTCGGAATCGACCCTCTTTGTGTACTGGAAAGAGAAAGGGCTTAAGTCCAGCAAGGGACACGTTTTTTGCTCCTCCAGGGTCTACATGATCTGCCAGCACTTTCGCTTTGACGTGGGCAAGCACTGCGCCACCGTCCTGAGCTGCCCGATTCCTCAAGGTTTGATTCCCCAGGGTGATCCCTGACTCGGCGGTGTTCCAGGTGAGTACCTAGGCGGGAGGTAGTGGTTGGTTGTGGTTCCTGAGGCTGCGTGAATTGGCCAAGTTGTTAGTCAACCCATTCGTCAACCCCTAATCAACCCACGGGGCTTCGGGAGCTTGCCCAAATCCCCGAGGCCCATTGCAAGCATTGCCCTGCAACCGATCCAAACCTCAAAGCCGGTTAACGGATTTGAACCGATGGCCTTCGCTTTGCAAAGACTCTCGATTGGAGATCTATTCTGCTGAAATGGATCTGGACCTTATTATCGACTTTTTAGTCAGCCGATCAATCAACCTGTTGCTCAATGATTGTTGGCACTCAATCCTCCTTGGTCACTGAACAATGTCGTGGGACTACGCACCTAGGTCGTGGCCTTGGGGGCAGAGCCCACGGAGGTCTTGCCAACGCCCATGCTGCGTAACTCGGTGAGTAAGCCATTGAGCACGGCCTTGGCATCACCAAACACCATGGCGGTTTGGGGCAGTTCAAACAGGGCATTGGCGATGCCGGCATAGCCAGCCCCAAGGCTGCGCTTCACAACAAACACCTGGCGGGCCTGATCCACTTCAAGCACGGGCATGCCATAGAGCGGGCTGGTGGGATCGCTCTTGGCATCGGGGTTCACTACATCATTGGCACCAAGCACGATCACAACATCGGTACGGGGAAACTCCGGATTGATGGTGTCCATTTCGAGCAGCTGCTCGTAGGGCACATCGGCCTCCGCCAACAACACATTCATGTGGCCCGGCATACGGCCCGCGACCGGATGGATGGCATAGCTCACCTCCACGCCATGGGCCTCAAGCAATTTGGAGAGTTCCCGCAGGGAGTGCTGGGCCTGGGCTACGGCCAGGCCATATCCAGGCACAAACACCACCCGCTCGGCCTGCTCCAGGGCCATGGCACATTCCTCGGCACTGCAGCTGGTAATGCGGGTGTAGCCGGTCTCGCTCGCACCGCCACTTCCTCCACTTGTGGCCCCGAGGGCACCACCAAACAACACCGAGACCAGCGAGCGGTTCATGGCCGTACACATCACCTGGGTGAGGATCAGGCCCGCCGCCCCCACCATGGCGCCGGCGACAATGAGCAGCTGGCTGCCCACCACAAAACCCGCAGCGGCAGCAGCCACACCGGAATAGGAATTCAGCAGCGAAATCACCACCGGCATGTCAGCTCCGCCGATCGGCAGGGTGACCCCGATGCCCAACAGGGTGGATGCGGCCAGCAGCACCCACAACGCCCAGCCTGAGGGCTCGATGGGCAAACCAATTGCTCCCACCAAACACAGAATCGCCAGGGCGAGATTCACCCCATGCCGCAGGGAGCTCTGGGTCCAGGCAGGGGTGTCGAGCCAGCCCTGCAGCTTGGCCATCGCCACAATCGACCCGCTGAAGGTGATCGCCCCCACGAATACCGAAATCACAATCGAAATACGGGAAACCAGGTTGGGTTCCGAGCTCTGAAACAACGCCACCCCAAGGGCCACCAGCAAGGAGGCCATTCCCCCACAGCCGTTGAATAGGGCTACGGTTTCGGGCATGGCCGTCATCGGCACCCGCTGGGCCGTGATCAAACCAGCCAATCCCCCCAAGGCGGTGCCGGCGGCAATCCAGATCCAGGCGGTGCTTCCAGGCTGCAGTTGCACAAGCAAACCCACGATCGCCAAACCGATCGCCAGGGCCGCCAAACCATTGGCCGAGCGGGCCGAACTCACCTTTGAGAGGCCCTTAATCCCCAGGGCTAAAAGCAACACCGCCACCAAGTCAATGGCGTAGGGGAAGACATCCATCAGGTCTATTTGGGTCATGTCCATGTCAGGTGCCTCCAGGGTTGGCCTTCGAATTGGATTTGGATTTGCGGGAGAACATCGCCAACATGCGATCCGTCACCAGGAATCCCCCAACCAGGTTGTAAAGGGCGAAGCCCAAAGACAGGGCCCCCAGCAGGAGAAGGGCCTGGTTGTCATTGGCCTGGGCGATCAAGGTGAGCGACGCCAACACCGTGATTCCGCTAATCGCATTCGCCCCAGACATCAGTGGGGTATGCAGGGTTGGAGGCACCTTGCCGATCAATTCCAGGCCCAGCAGGCTGCCTAGAAGTAGGACCCAGAGGGCCTCGCTAAGCGAACTCATGACTTCACTCCAGAAACAACATCAGGGCGACGGCATTCGCCGCCATGGGTGAGCAAACATCCGGCCACGATGGGGTCGTCGAGGTCGAGGCAAAAGGACTGGGGGCCTCCCTTGGGCTGGGTCTCTGCGTTGGCAGTCGCTACCACGTGCTCAATCAGGGCAGCGATGTTGCGGGCGTAGAGGGCGCTGGCATGGTTCGCCACACTGCTTGGTAAACCGTCGGCGCCGATCAACTGCACCCCCTTCCGCAGCACGGTGGTGCCGGGTTGGGTTCCGGCGCAGTTCCCCCCCTGGGCCACCGCCAGATCCACCACCACCGATCCGGGGCGCATGCCATCGAGCATGGCCTCATCGATCAACAGGGGCGCCCGCCGCCCAGGCACCTGGGCCGTGCAGATCACCATGTCGGCCAGGGCCAATTGCTCGGCGAGTTGCTGGCGCTGGGCCGCGAGGAAAGCCTCCGTTGCCGCTTGGGCATAGCCACCGGATTCAGCAGGTAGCTCTTCCTTTTCCGGGGGTGAAACAAACCGCCCACCGAGGGATTCCACCTGCTCCTTAGCAGCGGCACGCACGTCGGTGACGTAAACCACAGCGCCTAGCCGACGGGCCGTAGCCAGGGCCTGCAGACCGGCCACACCAGCGCCCAAAACGAGGGCCCGAGCGGGCTGAATCGTGCCGGCTGCTGTCATCAACATCGGCACATAGCGATCCATGGCGGCGGCGGCGAGTAGCACGGCCTTGTAGCCGGCGATGTTGGCCTGGGAGGAGAGCACATCCATGCTCTGGGCCCGGCTGATCCGCGGCAACAATTCCAGGGCCAGCGCCGAAACCTGTCGGTTGTTGAGGGCCTCTACCAGGGGGGTGGCGCCATAGGGAGACAGCAAGCCCGCCAGGAGGGCTCCCGGCTTGAGTTGACCGAGCGATTCAGGGCCAGGCGGATTGACGCACAACACGGCGTCGCTGTTGCCCCATAGGCCGTCGGAGCTGGCAAGGAGAACGGCGCCGGCGGCGGCAAAGTCCGCATCTGCATAGCCAGCGGCTTCTCCCGCACCCTCTTCCACATGCAGGTTCAGGCCCTTGGCCTGTAAGCGACGCACCGTTTCTGGTGTCGCTGCCACCCGTTGTTCCCCGGAATCACGCTCTCGGGGTATCAGTACGTCAGGCAAAGGACTCCTGGCTGGTTGGAGGAATGTCAATCGAGAATTGTGGGGGCGGCCATGAAATCGCGAGCAATATGAGGATTTGCCCACCTGATCACTCCCGGGTAAAGGGGGTTTTCGAAAAGGGGCAAGAGCTTTTGCCGCAAGGCAGTGGCCAAGGGGCTAACTCCTCTTGAGGAGCGCTCCAGCTCACCATCACCGGGTGATAAGTGGGGCCTATGGCGATGATCAGCACAGCTGCTGATCGAATTTGGGCGATCGGCGAACGCCAATTGTGAAGTCGTGTTAACTTCCTGAAAGCGAGCGGTTTTCCGCGCCGCACCTACATACCGCTCCCCTGTCATGGCCTCCGGGCAGTGGCCAGGCGAGCACTCACTCAACCGTTCTCATGACCACCACCATCCAGCAGCGCCAAGGCGCTTCCAGCTGGCAGCAATTCTGCGAGTGGGTCACCTCCACCAACAACCGCCTCTATGTGGGCTGGTTCGGTGTGCTGATGATCCCCACC
>Ga0310099_100051_pt1 | contig 22718 bp, 28 predicted proteins | sample LakMicMISRFREDD7_FD_194449 | JGI IMG/M metagenome (GOLD analysis project Ga0310099, IMG submission 194449) | Enriched freshwater cyanobacterial communities from Lake Michigan, Michigan, United States - MI23.SRF.RED.D7 | ecosystem: Environmental > Aquatic > Freshwater > Lake | place: USA: Michigan... | reverse complement strand
GTCTCGAAGACCATAGATCTGATTCAACCGCTCCTTCTCTTCCTCCGAAAGTGCAGGCGACTGGGCAATGATGCGTGCTTTTCTCCGCTGGAGGCCGGAGCTACCCTTGTGTCGATTGGCCTCATAGACAGCCTCGGGCTCAGGGCAGCTCAGCTGGCTGAGATCGACCACTTCTCCGCGCATCGTCCACATCTCTTGCCTGAGCTGGTGAGAGCACCACTGATGGAAGCAGGTTTGTCCCTGCAGATCAATGACCTCCCGAAAACGTGTCACTTCATAGATAAAGTCCTGCTCCAGGACCTCTCCCGTCCAGCGCGTCCAGCAGCGGGCTAGGTAGCGCTGTGGCTTCTTAACCCAGATGAAGAGTGTTGGCAGCTCCAGCAGCTCCTCCCCCTTGGCAGGCTTTCGGCGGGCATAGGTTCGATCGCCCACCTTGGTCAGCAAGCCGCGATCATTCGACTGGATCAGCCGGAACTTCATGCTGCTCCTAGATGCGATTTTTTCTTGGAGAGGCGATGCCAAGCTCTTGAGCGATAAGTTCAAAGCCCTTCTCATTCTTGAAGGGCTCTATCTCGTCCTGGAGCTTCTTCAGTCTGACCTTCTCCCAGCTAGAGCTTGAGTCGTGATGCTCTCTGATGCAGGACTGGGGCAGGGTGTAGAACTCAGGCTCGCAAGAGCCCGTACTGCCATCGTTTTTCCCATAGAAATTGCCGATGTTGAGGAAGGCGACAATTAGGTAGTCGAATGCAGCCAGACTCTTCTCCTTGACGGGATAACCAAGGTCGCAATCAGTTGCGTATCTGCTTTTCACTTGGACCCTGATTTGCGCCTTTTCCACTTCTGATGGATTATGCCTAGGATCAGGGTGAATGCAAATCAGGTCGTATCCTTCGTTTCCGGGTGGCGCCTTGTAGGCAAGTATAGTTCTGCGCATTAAATAACCCATGACCAAGTATTCAGATCCCGCGGTGACTACCGGTAGGCGTCGCCAGTCCCTAGCTGCTTCCTTGATGCTGGCCAAAGATTGCCGCTGCAGTTGCGAGCCTCTGTCATACCAGTGTCAACTGTTTCTGTCATTGCTCTCCAGTTGTAGGGGGCGCCGCAGCTCAGCGGGAGTGGGCTCCTAAGGCGTTGCTGGCGACAAACGGGAGTAATCGCCACCAGGCCGTCAAACACCCACCTAAATCCCTCGTCCAGTCCTCGCGCTGCGTCAAGGATCGGGCCATGCGCCCCGTTGGGGCGTCCTTGTCACATCACCGCGGCTGGCCGTTGGGGGTGGGGTTCTCTGCCGTCCCCAGATGGCTGCCCCCCTTTCCCCCTCACGCCAGCAGCAGCAAGCCAAGGCCCTTAGCCGCTCTGCTCTCCGTGCCCGTGATGCCCTTGTGCTCCAGCACCTGCCTCTGGCTGATGCCGTTGCCTCAGCTGTAGCCCGCCGCTTCTTCCCTTTAGTTGAGCGGGAGGATCTGATCCAGGTGGCCCGGGAGGCCCTGGTGCGCTCCGCTCCCCGCTGCAAAGCAGGTGAGCCCGCTGAGCCCTATCTGCGCCGCTGCATCTCAGGTGCCCTGCGGCATCACCTGCGAGATCGGGTGCGGCTGGTGCGCATTCCACGCTGGCTGCATGAGCAGGGTCAATGCGCTTTGGGTCACATCAGCCTTGATGGCCATGCCGCTGGCGAGCCGTGCCTGCTCGATCAGCTGGCCAGTCCAGAGCAAGAAGCAGCCGGGCCCGCTGATGATCTGGCGCTGGAGCAGCTGGTAGAGCAGCTGCCTGCAGCTCAAGCCACGGCCCTGAGGCTCACCATCCTTGAGGGCCTGTCACTGCGGGCTGCAGCAGAGCAGCTGCAAATCAGCGCTATGTCAGTGCAGCGGGCCCAGAAGAAGGCTCTTGATGCTCTGCGCCAGCAGCTGGTGGGGGCGGGCTGAGGCCCTCCTTCCCAGTCACTGCTGGAAAAGCAGCGTGGAGAGCGGCCACCAGCCACTGCCGCCCTCGTCGTAGGCCAGCTCCAGCATCGGATCGGCATTGAGGGACTCGGGCGCAAGACTCAGCACAGTGGCGCCGCTCTCTGGGCTGATCTGGTCCCGCCAGCAGCGAGAGCCAAACACTGGCAGGGGTGTCGTCGTGTCAGTCATGGTTCAGGGGCTCACCATCACCCGGTTGCCACCGCCGCTGTTGCTCACAGCCACGAACTGGCGCCGCTGGGGCGACCAACAAAGCGAGCGCCAGCCCAGATCTGCCGGGGAGCTCCGCACCGTCCAACTGAGGCCATCGCTGCTGGTCATGATCCTGTTGCCGGTGCCGCTGCTGCTCACCGCCACCAGCAGCTCCCGCTCCGGTGCCCAGCAGAGGGAGGTCCAGGCGTTGTCGGCTGCTGAACTGCGGCTGCTCCAGCTGATCCCATCGGGGGAGGTCATCACTCGGTTGCCCCGGCCGCTGCTGCTCAGCGCCACCAGCAAACCCAGCTCTGCTGCCCAGCAGATTGCCGCCCAGTTGTTGGCTGCGGCAGCTGTCCGCAGCGTCCAGTTGCGGCCATCCGGCGAGGTCATCACCCGCTGGGTGCCGCCGTTGCTGCTCACCGCCACCAGCAGCCCCAGTTGAGGGGCCCAGCAGAGGGAGCGCCACTCCTGATCAGCGGCAGCCGGGCGGGCTGTCCAGGTGAGGCCATCGCTACTGGTCATCACCCGGTTGCCCGTGCCACTGCTAGCCACGGCCACCAGAAGCCCCAGCTCTGGTGCCCAGCAGACCCCGGTCCAGTTGTTGTTGGCCGGCGTCTGGCGCAGGGTCCAGCTGCGGCCATCCGTTGAGGTCATCACCCGATTCCCAGTGCCGCTGTCGCTGACGGCGACAAACAGCCCCAGCTCGGTGGCCCAGCAGAGCGCCACCCAGTTCTGATCCGCCGCTGGTGGTTGGGGGCTCCAGCGGATGCCATCGATTGAGGTCATCACCCGGTTGCCCGTGCCGCTGCCCGCTACGCAGGCGTAGATCTGCAGCTCCGGCGACCAGCAGATCGCCTGCCAGCTGTTGTCTGCCGCCGAGCGCACGGTTGACCAAACCACACCGCTGATAGCCAGCACTGGCGGCGTGTTCAGCAGTTCCGCCAGTCCTGCTGCAGGCAGCTGGTAGGTGCCGGCAGCGGGGCCCGTGGGGCGGGTGATGGCCAGTAGGTCTCCTGGTTGGAGGGTCATCAGTGCGGCACTCAGGGCAGGGCCGGCAGGGTGCTCAGGTCCAGCGGCATGTAGTCGCCGGCCGGCTGGGCCGTGGCCAGCGCCGCCTGCAGCTGGGCCGCGTCCACCACCCGCCCTGGGGTGCCGTCCGCCAGCGCCAAAGGGTCGGCCAGCTGCACCACGCCGGCAGCCGTGGTGGTGCCGGGCTCAACGCTGAGCAGCGGTTGAGCCGGGTCGCTTTCATCGACGACCAGCGGTGCGGCCACCTGGATGCGGATCACGCCGGCGCCATCGGGGCCGAGGGCAGCGTTGGCGCTCCAGCTGCTGCCGTCAAACAGCAGCAGGTCCCCCTGGGCGATCTCCGCTCCGGCGATGCCGCTCCAGCTCGCCAGGGCAGGACCGCCGGCACTGGCCAAGTACACGTCTCCAACAGCGGCATCGGCCGGGGCCTCGGTGGTGGTGGGGTCGATCGCGCCCCTGTAGGTGAGCGCGCCGGGGATGGCGGCATGGAGGGTGCCGTCGGCATCCACCGAGAGGTTGGTACCGGGCCTGATCGCCCCGATCGCCGCCGCGGTGGCCGGGCTGAGCATGAACGCCTTGACCTCATCAGCAGTGGCCCGGTAGGGCGTGCTGCCGCGCTGCACCAGCAGCAGATCGGTCGGCTGGGGCAGGGAACGGCCGGCGGTGCGGCTCTCGGTGGTGGTGGCCATGGTGATCCGTGCAGAAGGGGAGAGAGGTGGAGGGGAGAAATCAGTGCGGCAAGGGGCTGAGCAGGCGCAGGTCCAGCGCGATCACCACCACCCCATCGCCGGCAGTGGCACTGATGAGCGGCGCCAGTGCCTGCATTGCCGTGATGCCGCCGGTGGGCGGCGGTTCAGGGGTGCCGCCGTCCTGCAGCTGGGCCTGGCCCAGGAAGATCACCCCCTGGGGCCGGCTGCTGCTGCGGCACTGGGCCGTCAGCTCGGCCAGCACAGCCGGATCGGGAGTGGCCATCGACGCCAGGGCAGTGCTGCTGAGCTGTTGCCAGCCCCCAGCCAGGAATGCGCTGGCCGGGGCAGCGCAGGCTGCAGGGATCAGAGCAGGGCATCCCCCAGCTCCAGGGCCGCGAGATCGGCGGCATCGTTGCTGCTCTCATTCGTGGCATCGCTGCTGCCGCTGGCAGTGCCCGATGCACTGGCCTTGGCCTCCAGCGCCATGGCCTGCTCCACCAGCTCGGCCTTGGTCTGGCTGCTATCGAGCTCCACGCCGTAGACGGTGGAGCAGAACTCGACGATCTGGGCCTTGGTCATGGCCTGGAAGTCAGTGGGCTGTGAGGCAAGCAGGGCCTCGCCACCATCGGTGGTGGTCTCTAACCGGTCGTCGGTAGGAGTGGGCTCATCGGGTGTCGGGGCGGGATCCGGCGCTTCCGGTTGCTCGGGCTCGAGGTCCAGCGCATCCGCCAGCTCCGGTTCCGGCGCGTTGTCCCCGGAGTCCACCGGGACCGGCTCATCGCCGCCACTGGCGGGGCTGAGCAACTGCCAGCCCAGGGCCTGCCAGCCGGCCAGGTGCACCGGCCAGATCGAGCGGGTCGCACTGTCCTTGCCGATCAGCAGCTGGCTGGGCGGCAGCAGCGCTGCATCGCCTACACCTGGATCCGGTGTGACGTTGAGCCGCTGCTCCGGGCCCGAGAGGCGAACAGGCGTGGAGTCGGGGTTGCTGCTGTCGAGAGGCTGCAGCAGCTCCAGCGGCAGGGCCTCAGCTCCAGCCGCCACGTTGAGGGTGTCGAGTGGGTTGCCCATGGCGCTCACCTCACAGCCCCTGGTTGGCGGTGAGCGCCACGGTCATCCCGGCAGGCGTGCCAGGCGAAACCGTCGCCCGCGCCAGCCGCAGGCAGGGCGGCGTGATCAGTGCGCTGTCAGCCGGGTTGATCAGCAGGGCGGCGCCGCTGATGATCGCCTCGACCTTGCCGCCTGCGGCGGGGATGGCGACGGCCGCGGCGGTGATCCAGCTGCCGGCGTTGCCATCGGCCAGCAGCGGCGCCAGCTCCAGGGTCACCGTCACCGCCCCGCTATGGCCGGGGTGGGAAGCCACCAGCACAAAGGAGCTGGTGGCATCGAGATCGGTGCCGAGGTTGACGACATCACCGCTGCTGCGGGTGTGCTCGTAGCAGTCAGTGGCGGAGTGGTTGATCCAGCCGACGAGCACCGTCTGGGCGTCGAGCAGCCGGGTGGCTTGAGAGGTCATGGATGGAGCTCCTGGGGGAAATGAATGAGTGGTTCTGGGCAGTTCTCCTGGGTTGGGGCTGGCGTTCAGGGCAGTACCAGCGGCATCGGCGCCACGTTGAACAGGCGTGCGGCGGCCTTGCGGTTGCACACCGCAAAACCCACGTACCAATCCACACGCGTGCGGAACACCGGCGCGTCGTGCACCTCCCCGAAGTCCCGGACCGAGATCCCGTAGCGCCCCTCAAACGGGCCCTGCAGTCCGCAGACCGCCGCATCGCCGAGCACGCAGCAGTAGATCGAGGTGGTGCCTGCCGGTTCGTCGTAGCCGAGCACGGCGTTGCCCTCGGCGTCCTCCTCCACCAGCAGGATCTCGATCCCCTCGAAGAAATGCCGCCCGTCGATCACCTCGTAGAGGTCGCCGCCGGCCTGGCGGGAGGCGGTGCTGATCTGGCGGCGGGCGGCCTTGCTGGCGATCAACACCTTGTCGCCGCCGTAGCCGATCACGCTGTCGGTCAGCGCCTCCAGCGCCAGCAGGTTCAGCGTGCTGCCGCCGTTGTCGATCGTCTGGTCCTCGCCGGGCACCAGGCGCTTGCTCAGCCCGTTGAACGCCCGCGGATCAAAGGTGTCGTCGCCGTTGATGATCGCTGCCTCCAGGGTGAGGCGCATCGAGCGCACCTTCATCTCGGTCTGGGCAGCACGGGCCTCCGGGCCCTGTAGGTCCACGATCGAGCGGTCCACATCCAGGTCGCCGCCAAAGAGGTGCACGAACTCCGAATCGGAGTTGATCACCCCGTAGCTCTGGCGGTAGCCCTCGTTGACGGCCCGAAAACCCACGCGGGGGAGTTTCGTTTCCGCCGGGAAGCTCAACGAGCCACCGACAAGGTTGCGGAAGGGCAGGCGGCGCAGCAGCTCCCCCTCCGCAAAGGTCTTGAGCACCGCTAGCTGCTCAGCACGGCGGGCGTATTTCTGCGCCTCGATCAAGGTCAGGCCCAAGGGCACGCTCCAGGGGCCTGGCCCCAGTGACAACAGCAGCTGTTGCCAGGTCGCTTGTGGGCAGGGTGAACCCTGAGGTTCAGGCTGTTTAGCCTGGGGCGATGACCAATCCCCAGCTCACCGAGAACCTGCTTGCGGTGATCCGCAGCCTGCCGGCTGACGATCGCCGCTGGCTGCTCAGGCAGCTGGAGCAGGACAGCAGCGACCTGAGTCACGGGGCCCTGGCTGAGATGGCGATGGCCGGGGGTGCCTTTGACGACCTGGCGGCTGAGCCTGACCTCTACAGCTTCTCTGACGGAGAAGCGATCGGCGCCGGCTGATGCTGAGCCGCTACGACATCGTGCTGGTCGCCTTCCCATTCACGGATGGGCCTGCGGCCAAGCCTCGGCCGGCCTTGGTGATCACCACCAGTGAGCGCCATGGGGATGTGTTGCTGGCCTTCATCAGCTCCAACGTCAGCGGGCCGCCGGGCCGCGATGAGCTCGACATCCCTGCCGATCATCCGGGCTTCTCAGACACCGGCCTGAAGGTGAGCTCGAGGATCCGGCTCAGCCGCATGACAACCCTGGCGATGCCACTGGTGAAACGGCGCATCGGGCTGCTGCCGCTGGCCTTGCAGACGGAATCCCAGCAGGTGCTGCAGCGGGTGATCGGCGGCCAAGGCTGAGCGTTCCCCTGTTGGCCAGTTCGTGGCTGTGACAGCAGTGGGCGGCACCGGTTTCCAATCCCGTGCCCGGTAGCGGCCTGGGCCCCTGCCCCACCAGCTCCTGGTGGATCGGCTACGCGCAGCCCTCCTCATGGTCCGGGCGGCCTCAAGGGCTGCGCAAGTCAGCCGGACTGGTGCGTTGGCTGCGCTGCGCTCCGCATGTCGGAGGGGGCTGCCCCTTGACCCCGCCCGGCCTGCTTCGGGGTCTTCGCTACGCCTGCCATGGCTTCTGCATCCCGGATCCGCGCCTTCCAGCTCCTGAGCTCCCGCACCCTGGAGTTCCTGTGCGAGGAGGCATCGGCCCACCGCCCGGCTCCTCTGGAGCGGCTGGAGCGCCTCTGCGCCGATCTGCTCTTCGATCGCCAGCTGACCACGCCAGCTTCGGTGCCCGTCTGGTGCCCCGAGAGCGAGCTGCCCTTCTGAGGGGGCGGCCCCGGCTGCGGCTGGGGCGCTCTCTTGTTGCCCGCAGCCGGCACCCCCAAGCGACCACTGGCAACAGGGCTCAGCAGCACCACGCCCATGGCCAGCCCCATGACCCCCGAGCGGTTTCAGGATCGCTTTGAAGCCTTTCGCGGTGAACCCCAGCAGGTCTCCGGCGTCTGGACCCTCCATGCCGCGATCGCTGCCCTGCCCGGCAGCGAGGCCGTCCTCGATGAGCAGGCCCCCTGGGCGCTCACCTTCAGCCAGAAACCCGCTGAGCCCCCGGCACCAGCAGTCCCCAGCGGCGGCCTCGATCCGCGCGGCTCAGAGGAAGCCGGGATGGCCGGCCCGCAGCTGGCAGCTCCCGTCCAGCCCGGGGATTCCTACCTGCTGGTGAATGACCGCGACCAGGACATGGAGGCCTACGACCACACCGGGGCCTTCCTCTGGAAGATCCCCTGCCTAGCCCGCGGCCAGGGGAGCGACACCGACTGGACCCAGAACAGCACCGACACTCCGCCCGGCCTCTACAAGCTCGGCCAGCTCTACCCCGACTACGAACAGAACCCCAACCCGCCCTGCTCCGATACCGCCATGGGCTACGGCTGGTATTCCTTCGACATGGAGGAGCTGGAGGGCCAGGAGGTGGCCCATGGTCGGGCCGGGATCATGCTCCACGGCGGCGGCTCGGCCTGTGGCTGGCCCGGCGCCTGGGCACCGCAGCAGCCCCTGCACCCCACCCTCGGTTGCGTCCGCCTGCACAACGCCGATCTGCGCGACAAGGTGCTGCCCCTCTACCGGCAGGGCACCGTCTATGTGGGGGTCTTCCAGGAAAAAAAGTGACGGCGGCTCTGGTGCCGCCAGCTGGGGCCTGATCGCGAGGGAAGAGCAGCGATGGACTCAGGACCACTGGCCCGACCGCCCAAGCCGCCGTTTGACCGTGAGCGGTTCGTCTTCAAGATCCTGGCGCTGGTGATCGGCACCCAGCTGCTGATCTATACGCTGGCTGCTGGGGTCTGCGGCCAGCGGGCGCTGGAGGGGCGATCGATCGGGCAGATCTGCCCCGGCACGCTGGAGCAGCTGCAGGGCGGCTTTGATTCCACCCTCAAGTTGCTGCTGGCGCTTCTGGGTGGGGCAGCGCTGACGCGGATGGACCGGTAACGCCTGGGAGCGGGAGGAGGGCTTGCTCCGGGCCTCTCCAGTCTGAGGCCCTCCTGGGGTCGGGCCTCCGCTGGGATCGGTCCCGTCGCTGCGCCATACCTGGCGCCGATCGTCATGGCCACGCTCTCTGCAGGCAGCCCCGCTGCCACCTCCCCGTTCTGCAGGCCAGAAGAGGATCCCTTTCTGCTGCTCGAATCCACGCTGCGCTCGGTAGAGGAGATCCTGCTGCGTCGTCGTGGGCTGCCGCTGCGCCGCACCTGGATCGAGCAGCCCTATGGAGAAGAAGAGATCACCCTGCTGGAGGAGGAGGTGATTCCGGCGATCCAGCAGTGTCTGGCACGGGTCGATGAGCTGGATGAGCGGCTCTTGGCCGAGCAGGAGCTGATGCAGCGCTGTGAGCTCGAGCTGCAGCGCCAGCCACTGTCGGTGCAGAAGCTGCAGATGGCCTGAGCGCCATGGATTGGGGGCTGCAGCAGCGGCCCCCTTGCCTGTGCCTTGATCCCAGGGTTGGCAGAGCAGCTCCACTGCTCGGGCGCGGTGGGTGCTCAGCACGGATCTACAGCAGGGCCAGTGGGGCGTGGCTGGCCGGGTGGAGCGAAACCCCGCCGCAGCATGCCCCTGCGGCTTGCGCTGGCCAGGGCTGACGCAAGGCTCGCGGGGCTCGCCCCTGGCCAGCACTGCGCCTGCGGGGCGTCTGGTCGGTGTTCTCCGCTCCATCCCAGCCATGGCCGCTCCCCAAGGCCCCGTCTGCGAAGTCCGCCTGCTTGTGGTTCACCGCTATCAGCCCGGCGTCCAGAAGCTCGGCACTGCCCCCTGTGCGGTCGAGTTCTTTGGCCGCCGAGGCAAGCCCGTCAAGAAGATGCGGCTGATCCCTGCCGAGAAGGCATTCGCCTTTGCCCGCAAGCTGCAGGGCACCCCCGGCTGCACCGTCTCGGTCTGCTGAGCCAGGGGGCTCAGGCCCGGCTGCCGGTTGGTGGCCGGGCCTCACAGCCAATGGCGGTAGGCACTCCGCTGCCGCCGGGCCCTGGCTTTGGCGCGAGCATTGCCGAACTGGGGGCTGCTGCCGTCACGGCGACGGCGCACCCAGACACCACGGCGAATGAGCTGGCTGTCCTGGGGATTGGCCCGACGGGCGGCCACGATCACCCCATAGCCCTCCTTGTGTCGGCGCTGGGCGCGGGAGCGGGCCTGGTTGGCGCTGGCGGCCGGCACCACCGTGGCGGTGGATCGGTTGCGCCAGAACACCAGGTACCAGGCCATTGCTCCCTCCCGGCGGGTTGATCAGCGCCGCGGTGCAGCCGCCCTGGGGGTGGTGCCCTTGACGGCCTCCAGGTAGAGCTCGGCGGTGCTCAGGGTCTGCAGGTTCACGGCTCCGCCGTGCTCGTGACCGCTCTCCGGCACAGCCGCCGAGTACAGCCCGCTGCGCTGCTGGAACAGGAAGCTGTACACCGGGTGGCGGCGCAGCTCCTCCATGTAGTCGCCATCGCTGAGGGCGACACCGTCGGCTGTGAGGGGCTGGCCCTTGCCGTCCACCGGCAGCAGCCGCTCGCGGCCGTCCACCTCGCCCAGCTGGAAGTGGCCGCCGCACAGCGTCACGAAGGTGTCAAAGAACGTCCCCCGTTCATCACCGCCCACCCGGCCTTCCGCTTCTGAAAACAGCCGTTCCATCAAGCGCTCCTTGCGCAGGTTCTGCACCTGTGAGCGGGCCTCGTCCCGTTCCTTTTCCACGCTGCGCACGCGGCGCAGGTTGGCCTCATTGAGCTGGCGTTCGCGCTCGCCCACCTGGCGTTCGAACTCCTCGCGCTTGCGCTCGGCGTCCTGCAGGCGGGCGTACTCGTCCGGGTTGATCTCGGAGAAGCGGGACAGCTGGGCTCGGGCCTTGCGCAGCTCTTTCTCGAGTTGGTTACTGCGGCGCCGCTCGGCCCGCAGGGGATCAGCACTGCTGGGAGCAGCGGCAGGGGGGTCGTCGTTGTCGCTGGGGCTGGAGTCCTGTGGCAGGGAGAGATCGAGGGTGTCGTCGCCGTCGGCAGCATCCAGACCCGCGTCAGCAGCGCCGTCGCTGTTGAGCAGGTCGGGGTCGGCGGCAGGTTGGACAGAGCCAGCAGAGCCCTGGTTGGGTTGTTGCTGCTGTTGGCGGTAGGTCTGCCATCGGCCAGGAGGGACCATGGGACCTGGAGCAGCGCCGCTGTTGGCGACGCTGGAGTCAGAGGAGAAGAAGGAGGAGGGCATCACCCATCACGGCTGTGGTGCTGCGGGCGCCCCGTCCGGGCTGCGCTCGCTCTCCCTGTTGCCAGCTCCTCAAAAGCCCTGCTCAGGCAGCTCATCCAGCACGGGAGCAGAGCGCCGGGCCGGCAGGTAGATCCACTCCCCCGCCGGCAGCGGGGTTGAGGGCATGTAGCCAGGCACCAGCAACTGCATCCCCGCCGGGATGGAAGTGGTGGAGCGGTAGACGGGCAGGAGCAGGGTGGTGCCAGCCGGCAGCGGTTCCTCGCTGGGCCAGCTGCTCAGCTCCGGGTTGAACTGGCGCAGCAGAGTGAGGCTGAGGTTCTGCTCGGCCGCCACGCTGCTGAGCGTTTCGCCTTCGGCGCTGATGTAGGTCTCGCTCTGCTGCAGCACCGGGTTGAGGCTGCGCAGCTTGCTTTCGGTGGTGCCATAGCGACCGGCCAGCACCGCCAGGGAGTCGCCCTCGACGGCGATGATCGTCTGGGTGCTCTCCAGCTGGGGGTTGATCCGCCGCAGGGTGGCCACGGTGGTGCCGTAGCGCTCAGCGATCAGGTTCAAGGTGTCGCCATCGCGCAGCACCAGCACGCTGTGGGGTCTGAGCACCAGCTGGATCGCTTCCCCCAGCAACGGCTGCAGCAGCAGGCTGATGCCGCCCGGGCCGTAGTCCGCCCCGAAGTGCATCACCTGGCAACCGGCGAACTGGGCCCGTCCCCCCGAGGGAAGTCCGCCCTGGGGCTGGAGCAGGGCCAGGTCCCCCAGCCACATCACACCCTGACAAGGAGCCTGCACAGTTCCCAGCAACGACGGGTCCCAGGGCAGCGGCGCCTCGTCGCGGAAGCCTGGGGTGGCCCAGTCCTGCTCAGCCGCCAGCCAATCGAAGGTGTTGCTGGTGCTCACCGGCAGGATCGCCGCCCGGCAGAGGTAGCCGCGCAGCAACACGTCCCCAGGGTCGGTGAGGGCGGTGTCGTTGTAGCCGCTGACGATGCCGCTCTGCTCGAGGAAGCAATCGATCACATGCCGGCGGATTGGAACCGGATTGCGGCTGTCAGGCCGGTCCACCTCGAACAGGCAGAGGCGGGCATTGGCGTAGGGCTGCAGCGCCAGCCACAGGGGCAGAGCCGCGGGCTGAGCTATCCGGCTGTCAATCGCTGAAGCGGCTGCAGGCAGGGAGACCAACTGGCCCCACAGCGGCGCACCCCGCAGGGGGTTGAGGCCCTGGTTGAGTGGCGAGAGGGGTAGCTCCATCGCTCAGCCCCGTACCAGCGATCCCCGGAAGGGGTCGGGGTTGCACTGGCGCCAGTTCTGCAGCCGCGGCAGCAGCAGCGCCAGCTGGCCGATGTGCTGGCTGCGCTGCCGGTTCAGCACCACCGCCGGTGAGGGGCCCGCAGGGTTCCACTCGCTCTCGGTTTCCTCCAGCAGCAGCTCGGTGGCGTACTCCACCACCGCCAACTTTCTCAGCGGCAGTGGGTTGGGCACCACGCCACCGGCCACGCCCTTGCGCCGGCTGCGCACCGGGCTGTTCACCTCTGCCGGTGTCAGTGCGGCCAGCTGCTCATTCAGCGCCGCAATGGCATCGAGGTGGCCCTGGGCGGTGCAGACCCCTGTGGGGTAGTGGGTCTGCAGCTGGGCCATCTCCCGGTTCAGGGCCGCAAGGGCGGCACTGGTCACCGGGATGGACAGGGCGATGCGCAAGGCCTCGGCATCACCGGGACGCCAGGTGCAGGTGGGTGGGGAGGACTGGGTCATGCCCTCCCTTGCCAGATCAGCTGCCTCTGCCCCCGTTGGGCTCGCCCAGCCCCAGCTGCTGGCGCAGCTCGGCGCCGTCGATCACCCCCCGCTCATGCAGCACCAGCCACTCCTGCACCGAGGGCTGGGGTTTGCGCGGTGGTTGCGGCGGCACCAACGGGCAGATCTCCACGCTGCAGGCCGGAGTGTCGGAGAGCTTTTCGCCGGTGAGGCGGGTCCACTGGCGCAGCAGGGTGCTGAGCATCGAGGCCTTCTGGCCTGCCAGCGACTGGAGCACCGCAAAGCTCTGGCCGGCAGTCAGGGAAATCTCCAGCTCGGTGCGGGCTGGACCGTGGCCGCCGGCGGGGATCAGGGCGTCGCGGCGCATGGCCTCTTCCAGCTGCTGCAGGTAGGCCCGGTGCTCCGCCAGCGAGCGGGCCTCGATTTCGACCCACTGGAACGTGGCGCCCTCCGGCAAGTCCATGAAGGAGGAGGTGGAGAGCACCAGACGCTGGGGCCGTTGGCCTTCTGCGCCGCCGGTGGCAGCACCTGAACCGAGAGCGCCGTCGCTGCGGCGGAAGCCGTAGGCATCCACCAGGCCCGTGCGCACGCCAACCGGCAGGGCGGTGCGCGACAAGAGGTCCTCGTATTCGCTGCGGCAGCGGTAGTGGTTGAGGTACTGGTGCGCCAGGCCCAGATGGGGCAGATCGCCCTCGCCAAAGGCAGTGCCATCCACTGAGTACCAGAGGGCCGGCAGATCAAACCGCTGGGGCAGCAGCGACGGCTCGCCCACCGGCACCATGTCGTAGCCATCGGCAGCGCCGGGGTTGGGGTTGGCCTGCCAGCTGCGCAGCACCAGGCCGTCGTCCGTCACCGACAGGCTGCGGTAGAGCCAGGCCTGGGGATCGGGCACCAGCCCGCCGTGGGCGTCGAGCACCACCGTGGGCACGGCGGCATGGCCGCTGGCGAAGCGGGGCGGCAGGGTCTGCCGACGCGGCTCCCGCCAGACGATCTCCACCGGGCCCGATGCCGGAGCGCCTGTGGTGCCGTCGGTGGGCAGGCGCCAGTTGAGCAGGTCGCCCCGGGGCACCAGCTGCAGCCGCGGCAGAGAGAGCCGGTCGCCCTTGGCGAGGGCCTCCAGCCGGTCCCCTTCTGACGGCCAACGATGCTGAGGCGGCAGCTGCAGGATCAGGCAGCCGCCATCGCGCAGGGTGAGCAGGTCGGCCAGGAACAGGAACACCCCCAGGTCCGTGCCCTGGCCGTCCACATCGGTGGCCACCCTGGTCAGCGAGTCGGGCAGCTCCTGCCAGACAAGTCGCGACAGCATCCCCGCGTAGGTGCGCAGGGCATCGCGGTAGAAGCCGGTGGGGCGGGCAGCTTCCAGGCGCTTGAGGTAGCAGGTCTCGGGCTCCTCGATGCCGCGGGGGAGATACACCGGCCGGCGGCTGGTGCCATCAGGGAGCTCCAGCAGGGTCCAGCAGTCGTAGACCAGCTGCAACCGATCCCGCAGGCCGGAGAGAGTGGGGTGCTCCAGCCAGGGGGGCTCAGAAGGAGTTTGGGGTCGCTGGGCTGGTGGGGAGGAGCGGCTGGTAGTGGTAGTTGTCCTGCGGCGGCGGGTGGTGGGCACTGACTGCTGGTGGAGTCAGAGCCATTGCCAGAGGTAGCGGTGGGCGGCAGGACGGGCTCTACTGGACCTGCATTGTTCTGGTCAGAGCATCAGGGCAAGTAGGTCGACCAGACCACGTGGCCGGGGTACTTATGTGGGGCCGCTGAAAAATCCAGGACCGATGAGATCACTATGCCCAGGATTGGCCTCCATGCAGCACGGCTATACACCTATGGAACTTCGACTTCCAATGTGGGTCACGAAGGGCCGAGCCATTTCTTAGCCAGGGTACTCCCATTGAGCATTATGTTCTCACAAAATCACCAAGATGACTCTATCGCTCGTCCGAAAAGAACTAAACCGTTTTTTGGCGGAAGCCGACGCAGAGGTGCTCGCGCTGAGAGGGAAATGGGGCGTCGGGAAGACCTTTAGCTGGAATCGAATCCTCGAAGAAGCCAATCGAAGTGGTCCGATTTGCCGACAACGCTATGCGTATCTGTCCCTTTTTGGAATCAGCTCGCTAGCCGAGCTGAAGTTCTCGCTCTTTGAACAGTCCATTGATCGTCAGCTAATCGGTAAGCAGCCGACGCTCGCCACCTTTCAAGATAACGCTGCACAGCTTTCGTTTTCGCTTGGCCGCAAGGCTTGGAGGCTCGCGATTTCGACCCCTTATATGAAATCCGTATCGCCCGCTCTTGAGGCGGTATCTTTTTTCTCTGTCCGCGACACCCTTATATGCCTCGATGATTTAGAAAGACGTAGCGAATCACTGTCGGCCCGCGATGTACTAGGCTTAGTCTCCTTGCTAAAGGAGCAGCGAAACTGCAAAATAGTTTTCCTGCTTAATGATGGAGAAGACGGCCTAGAGGATTTTGAAAAGTACAGGGAAAAAGTCGTAGATGTTGAACTGCTCTTTGATCCCACTGCCGAAGAATGCGCGGAAATTGCCTTCGATAGCGCTGAGCCCCTCTATCAGTCCATAGGAGAGTTAAGTCAAAAACTTGATATTACAAACATCAGAACACTAAAAAAGATTGAGCGCCTGGTGCGGCTGGTTAAGCACAAGCTGAATAATCTAGAGCCTGAAGTAGTACGACAGATCGTCCATTCTCTGGTTCTATATGGGTGGTGCCATTACCGAGCAGGTGATCCAAGCATACCACCGCTAGACTATGTCCAGAAGATTGGCTATGCATTATTTGGACTCGGCGAAAAAGAAAACATTTCAGACGATAAGAAGGCCTGGCACTCTAGGCTCCAGAACTATGGATATCAGGTTACAGATGAGTTGGACGAGATTCTTGCTAGAGCCGTCAAGACTGGGTACATCGTGGATGCGGATTTTGACAAGGCTGCCGAGGAGAAAAACTTGCAGATAGTTGCAGCAAAAGCTACCGGTTCATTTACGGATGCCTGGCGCACATATCACGATAGCTTCGACAACAATCAAGACAATGTCATATCAGCACTGCATGAAAGCTTCAAGGTCAATGCAAAATACATCACGCCGCTCAATTTGAACGGCACAGTCCAATTGTTTCGAGAGCTCGGTGAAGACGAGAAAGCCGAGGAACTGATTGAATCCTTTATCAAGGCTCGAGCCTCCGAGCCCGAGATATTCAATCTTAGTGGCTATCCATTGGCTGGAGAGATCACCGACAAGAAGGTTCGAGATGCTTTTGACAAGGCATATGAGGGCGCTTCAATTCGTGAGTCACCGAAGCAAGTCTTGATGCGTCTCTCTGACTCAAACGGGTGGAGCCATCAGGATGAGATCGTGCTTGCAGAGACCACCGTCGATGAATACTACGAGCTGTTTAAGACTGAGTCGGGTGATCACCTAACTGAAATGGTCAATGCTTGCCTTAGATTTGGCCGGTTTTCGAACGCCAATGAACGGCAGAAGCAGATCGCGGAGAATGCAGTAAAAGCATTGACAAGAATTGGCAAAGAAAGCGCAATAAATGCGCTTCGTGTTCGCAAGTTCGGGATCGAGCTATGAATTGGGCGCGCAACAACCACATGCAGCCGGAGAGAGTGTCCACTGTGCTGTCATGTGGCCGCTGAATTGCAGCGTTTCACTCAGCAAGGAAACCCACCACCCTCACTGAGCATGCATCAACAATCTGCATCCACTGCTCGCGACTGATCTCCAATCGCTGCAGCATCTCCATCACTCCCACCCCTGAGGTCAGCAAACGCTGCCCCCGCGCATGCAGCTCCCGCCAGGTCGGCGGCACCTTCAGCAGGAAGCCGTTGTCCCGCAGAAAGTGAGTGATCTCACCATTCGCATAGGTGCGCCCGTAGGGCCGGAATGGGCCTCGTGAGGGGTCGTAGCGCCGTGCCGCTTTGATCAGCCCGATCATCGCCAGCTGCAGCAAGTCCTCCTTCGGATGGACAGTGCGCCGAGCGAAGTTGCCGGCGATCTTCTCCGCCAAATCCATGTGTTCCAGCGCCAGGGCATCAGCAGCGGCATGAGGCCGTACCGGTCGTTCTCGCCGGGGCCTGCAACGCGGGGGCCGCTGACCCAGGCCTCTGGAGTGGTGACGCACTGGAGCATGGAGACTGATCTCCAGCTGTTGCGCACGGGCATGGCACGCCGGCCTGCGGTAGCGCCGTTGCCGCAGCATTCGCTCCGCCCCAGCCGCATTGCCCACCAGCACCACCGTGATCGGCAGCACCAGCTGCACCACGACCGGCGCCAGCACGGCAGCCCCTGGGCTTTTCCCCAGAGATGGCGTGGGATGTTCCCGCACTCCGGCCACCAAGGACACGCTCATCGGCTCACCAGCAGCGGTGTCACCACCGGCTGGATGCCCTGGGCCTTCCAGTAGCGGCCCTCCAGCCACAGGGCCGCATGGCAGAAGGCATCCACCAGGTCCTTGCTGCCCTTGGGGAAGCGGATCGCCTCCTCCACCAGCGACTGGGCGCGGTGGTGGAAACGGATCTGACCAGCCTCCACCAGGGGGGCAACGGCATGGGCGCGGGTTTCCTTGCTGCCTCTCGCAGTGATCGGCAGCATCCCCGGCACCCGCCGCCGCAGGGACTGCAGCACCGCCGGCCCGTTGGCGGCGTCCTCGATCAGCACGGCATTGGGGCGCAGCCCCTGCTGCTCCAGCGCCTCCAGACAGCCCAGCAGGAAACGGATCACCTCCGGCAGGCCAAAGCGGTGCCGAGCGGCCCAGAGCACCTCGATCTCCAGTGCCGCCGAGGTCATTTGCCCCTGAGGTTCACCCGTTCGGGGGATGGCCTTCCGGACCGGTGGTGCCAGCAAGCCGGCCAGGCAGAAGCCGCAGTAGTCGCTCTCCGCCTCCCCCTTGAAGCTGAGGTCACAGGAGAGCGCCAGCAGCGCGTACTGGCGCTGGCTGCCCTCCTCACGGGGGAGGGGCGGCCGAATCCACTGCCGCAGGAAGATTGAGCCTGATGCCGGGCTGGGCCGCTGTTGGTACAGCGCCGCCCACCAGTAGGCGCCTAGGCGGGCCCTGATCTTGAGCAGTTCCGGCAGGGGGAACCGCTCCGGGCACAGGGCTTCCCCTGGTTGGCGCCAGTCGGAGATCAGGGTGCAGGTGGGCGGCAGCTTGGGCCGCTCGGTCGGATCCTCGGCGATGGCCGGCAGGTCGAGCACGGTCCAGTGCTGCGGGGCCTCGCCCAGTTCCTGCTCGTACAGCCAGCCAATCACGTCATGGTGGTCCCAACGGGTGAGCACCACCACCTGGGCCGAGAGGTTCGGCTGCTCCCGACCGTCCGGACCCAGCACAGAAGCCGGTTCAGCCCGGGTCAGCCACACCGACCGCAGCCAGTCGATCAGCTTCTGCCGCAGCGCTGGGCTGGCGGCATCGCCGGGCCCCTTGTAGGGGTCGTCGATGATCCCGAGGCTGTAGCCCTTGCCCGTGAACGGGCCATCCACACCTGCGGCGATGCAGCCGCCGCGCTGGCGGGTGAGCCAGTTGCCCACCGCCGCCGAATCGCGCGCCAGCAGGTGGCCGGTCACCCGGTAGAGGTGGCGGGCCTCTCGGGAGTGGGCGTAGGCCAGCTCAGCGGAGTACGACGCAATCGCCGCGAACAGCTGCGGGTAGCGCTGCAGGAAGTAGGCCGGGAACAGCTTGGACACCAGGAGACTTTTCCCGAGCCGGGGAGGACAGGTGACGATCAGGCGGCTGATCTGGCCATCGGCCACCTGCTGGAGCAGCTCGATCAGGACGTCGGCCCAGCGGTGGAAGCCGTAGCGGGGGTAGGCCTCGGCGATGAAGCTGCGCAGGCTCTGGGGTTCCGATGGCTCGGCAGCAGTGGCCGTGGGGAGGTGCAGCAGGCCGGCATCGCCCCAGGGGTCGAGCTCGCTCAGCAGCAGGCCGCCTTCTGCAGGGGCCTGTGGCGTGAGCACCGGTGCTGGCATCGCAGTGGCGGTGGTGCTCGCTGTCATGCCCGTGGCTCCGGCGGCTTGATCGGTGCCCGCAGCAGGCCGCCGATTTCAGCAATCACCCGGAAGGCGCCTACAGCCGCGTTGAACTGCTCGGCGTCCATCGCCCGGCGGGCGCAATCGTTCAGGGCAAAGATCTGCTCAGCCTGGTGGCGGCGCCGATCGGTGATTAGCTCCTCCACCATGCGCTGCCGAGCCAGCGCCAGATAACGGCTGATCGTTTTGATGTTGGTGATTCCCCAGTTCTGGGCTGCTTTTTCCCTGATCTGTGCCAACGGCAGCCGCTGGGCGATCCACAGCTGCGCCTCAGCGATGCGCGTCTCCACCTCCATGTGGGTGGCCCGGGGCTTGTGGCTCTGGCTGCGGCGGCCCCGCGGCGGGTTGCCCTTCCCCACCGGCCTGCTGGGGTCGGCGGCCGGCCAGATCGGGTTGCCGTCGTCGTCCTGCTGGGTCGGGGCAGCACGCAGCTCCTCCAGCGACTCAGTGCCCGCCTCTGAGCAAGCGCCCGCTGTCGGTGGCTGCTCGGGGCTCATGCTCCACCTCCACGACTGGGCGGCAGATCAGGGAGCGCCGTCCCCTGGGGGGACTGCCTCAGGATCAGCCGCACGTAGGCCGCCCACTGCTCGGGGGTGAGCACCACCCGCCAGGTGCCGCCGCGGAAACGCACCAACGTCGCCGCGAACGGCACAGCGGCGTGCTCGGCCTGCAGAGCGGCCTCATCAGGCTTGATGCGAGCCGCGGCGGCGGTGTTGGCCCAGCTGGCCACCTGAATCACATGGGCCGGCACCCCATCGAGATCACCGGTGTCACCACCGGCCCTGGTGGTGCGACCGGCGCCGAGCTTGCGGCGCACCACCAGGCCCAGGAGATCGCTCAGCAGCTGGGCCGCTTCCCGCTCGGCCGCATCCCCCTTGCGCTTCTGGGGATTCGCCATCGCTCAGCTCCGGCCCGGCTTGATCGTCCAGAACGCCTTGCCGTGCTTCTCCGTGGCCGCGCCGGTGGCGACCGCCAGCCGCTGGGCCTCCTTGAGAGCCTGCTCCTGCTGTTGCAGCGGCTCGGGGTAGGCGTAGCTGGTGCGCCCGGCCGACCAGCAGAAGCTGCAGCCGTTGTGGGAGAAGGAGGCATCCAGCTCGCCGGCCTCCAGGGCCCCGCTGAGCTGCTCCAGCAGCGGGGAGAGCTCGGCGTCGATGCTTTTTTGCTGCAGCTTGAGGACCGTGATGCGATCGAGCAGCGCGTCGAGGGCGGCACCAGCGATTGGAGCAGAGCTGGCGGTGGTGGCAGCCATCAGCAGAGCCAGAGAAGGAGCAAAGAGGCGCGAGCAAGCGACCTGCAACCAACCATAGCGGCTCGATAGTCCGAATACATCGGTTCGGACAGTGCATCACCAGGGTCGGAACCTGCTCACGTAGCCCGCCCACGCCGCTGCCCAGGCAGCCAGGCATTCCTCGCGGGAATACAGCGGCGAGAGGCGGGTCTCCCCCGGCCGGGCCCAGATCGTCTGGCCTGCTTCGTAGTGCACGCCCCAGGTGGCTTCCAGTGCCATGTAGCCACCCAGCTGGGCGCGGGTGCAGTAGCTGCCCGATCCGGGCCTGGAGAGGGTCTTGAGGTCAGCGAGCACCCGCAGGCCATCGGCTTGCTGGATGTAGCCGGTGTCGTAGGTGCCGGCCAGGTTCCGGATCAGGCAGCAGGTGGGGCGCTCGGAAGCGATCACCGTCACCTGCTGCCAGTGGGGGTGGGCCAGCAACGGCTCGATCCAGTCCCGGTAGTCGCCAGAGCGCAGGTGCTGCAGCAGTCGGCTGGCCTGCTGGCGTTGCTGGGGCAGGGGATGGAAGCGGCTGTGCAGCAGGGCCTCCAGCGCCAGGTGCACGGTGTGGCCCCGCGGCTCCCAGACGTGGCGGGTGGCCTCGATGCGGGCCATCGCCCAGTCGCTCTTGGTTGAACCGATCACGCCGGTGACGGACACCGCGAACAGGTGCTCCCCCAGCCAGTAGCGGTGCTCCGGGTCGGTGCGCCGCAGGCCTGGGATCGGTGGCAGCCAGTCGCTGGTGGCAGTGATGACAGAGCTGGTTGTCGTGTGCTGCGCCATCACCAGAGCCTCACGTGAAGCACTAAAAACTTGTGATTCTTTAGAACCCGTTGCAGCGCAGCGGATCTGAGAGGATCCAGGACGAGTGAAACTTTGTGATTCTTGTGGAACGCTTGCGGCGCAACGGTTTCACAAGTTTCCAGATCGTTTCCACCTGCTACGAGGCGTGAGAACGTCTGCGCTGGAGTGGGTTTCGAAGTTTCCGAAGTTTCCAGCCCTCTTGTGCGCTGGAGAAACAGGGCAACAGCGCCACTGCGGGGCAGGCAGGACCCCAAAGAATCACAGGTTTCCAGGTTGTTTCCAGCTGCCATGAAGCGCCGGAACGCCTGCCCTGGAAGGGCTCCACAAGAATCCGAAGTTTCCATCCCTAAAGTTCGAACTCACGTGCCAGCCATTCCGCACCGGCTGCGCTCAGGCCATAGCGCAGGTAGTAGCTCTGGCTGCCGGTTGAGACGCGGGTGGTTGTCACCAGGCCGTCGAGCTTCCCGAGAAACCGTCCGAGGGTCTTGTAGGCGCTCAGGGCCTCTGCCTCGAGATCTCTCATCAGCCGTGCTTCCGCTGGCGCCAGGTCGATGGCCTGCAGCAGCTCCAGCAGGCCCACCCCGGCCAGGTTGTTGGTGTGCAGGGCCTGGAGATAGCGCAGGGCCTCCTTCTGCTTCTCGCTGGCCTTGCGCACCCGCTGGGCGGCGCGATCGAGATCGCTCTCCTGCTCCTGCTGCTCCTGCAGGTCGTCGTAGGTGCCCAGCCGGGCAAAGGACCCGGTGTTGCCGTCGATCGACACCACCAGATCCGCGGGTGGGCCGGAGCGGGCCTCGCGCACCAGGCGGCGCTGGGGTGAATCCTTGATCAGCCGGTTGCCCTTGGCCAGGTAGTGCAGGGTCAGGATCGTGTTGGCCGCCCCGGCGATGGCGTTGTGGCCCGAGAGGGCCTCGGTGCCGGTGGTGTCGTTGGCCTTGTTGCAGTGGTGGATCAGCAGCAAAGTCCCGCCGGCATCGGTGATCTGGTGCTTGAGGTCGTAGATGAGCGACCCCATCTCCGGGTCGTTCTCGCCGAAGCAGCAGCTGCGGGTGATCGAGCGCAGCGAATCGAGGATCACCACCGCCCCAGGGTGTGCGGCCAGGCAGGCCAGCAGGGCATCGAGGTTGGCCTCGGTGGCCCGGAACCGGCGCGACCAGAGCAGCAACGGGTGATCCCAGATCCCCAGCTGCTGCAGCATCTGGGCGGTGTCGCCATCGCCCTGGTCATCGGTCACCAGGATCACCGGCCGCGGTTCCTCCGGCGCCCCGAAGCCCAGGAAGTCCTCGGCGCAGAGCAGGCAGCGGGCCAGGGCATGCACCAGCCGGGTCTTGCCCACCTTGGCCCGGCCGCCCACGATCGAGAGGTCGCGGCGCGGGATGCAGCCAGGGATCTCCCACTGCACCACCGGTTGCGGCATCGCCAAGCGCTCGGCCTGATCGAGGCCGCGGAAGCGGTTGCCATTGCGCTGGTCGTGAGCCTCGAGGATCAGCTGGCCGATCTCCTGCAGCCGCAGGGCCGTTTTCAGTTGCAGGGCGGCATGGGCCTCGCGCACGCGGGCCGAGCGGCGCAGGCTGTTGCGCTCGCGCCCCACCAGGGATCGGATGCAGTGCTCCAAGGCGTTGAGGCGGCGGGTGATCGGGAGGTGCACCTTTCCCCAGCGCACCCGGGTGTCGGGTCTGGGGGAGAAACGGTGCGGGCCTGCGCCAGAGCCAGGCCCCTTGCCGCCGGGATGGCGCCCGCCGGTATCGCCCTGGCTTCGACGGCTGCCTGTGGTCTGCGCCCCAGGAGGCCTGGGGGTGTGGGCCGGCTGCGGCGGCAACCAGCCGTGGTGACGCGCGTGGAACCAGAAGGTCGCCGCGCCGATTTGCTCACCGCCGGAGCTGGCCACCTGGCGGATGTCCCAGCCGCAGCTGGCGGAAGGGCTGTGGGCCTCCATCAGGGCGATCGCCAGCTCCCGGTCGTGGCCGGCCTGCTCGCAGGCCTGGATCAACCCCCAGA
>Ga0310099_100005_pt1 | contig 75681 bp, 75 predicted proteins | sample LakMicMISRFREDD7_FD_194449 | JGI IMG/M metagenome (GOLD analysis project Ga0310099, IMG submission 194449) | Enriched freshwater cyanobacterial communities from Lake Michigan, Michigan, United States - MI23.SRF.RED.D7 | ecosystem: Environmental > Aquatic > Freshwater > Lake | place: USA: Michigan... | reverse complement strand
TTGCATGGCTCTGGAGACTGCCCTGTCAGGGGGGACACAACAGGAGTTGATCGGTCACATGCAGCACTGCGCCCAGGGTCTGCTGCCGTTGATGCAGGCTGTGCGCCAGGCCGTCGCCGCACTCGAAGCGATCGTCGATGACGATCTCTGGCCCCTGCCCACCTACCAGGAGATGCTGTTCATGCGCTGAGCTGCGGAAGGGGGGTGGGGAAGACTTTCCCTACGTGACTTCTCGCAGCACAGCGATCGGCTGGTCAGAGATGGGCTGCCGCCCGCCAACAAGGCAAAGCCTGAGGGCAAAACCGCCCTCAGGCTTGCCGTTTCCAGCCATGAGCGGGCCGGATTCCCTGCCGTTCGAGCCAGTACTGCTCTGGCGAGAGACCTGAGAGCTGCTGTTTGGCAATTGTGCGCAGCGCCGCTGCCAGGTACTGCAGCGATTGCGGCCTGTAGATGGCTGCCAGCTCTCGCGCCAGCTCGTCCAGGGTGATGTCGTCCTCGAGGTGCATGAACGGCATGGTTGCGGCGGCCAGTTTGATCAGGAGTGCTGGGCCGAACGCTCAATGCTGCGGATCTGCTGCAGGAATTGCCGGCCCACCGCCCGCGAGAGGCTGGTCATTCACTGAGCCGAGTCTGGTCCTTGGATCGTCTTCAGACATCAGCCTGTGGTCATCAACAGTCACCAGCTCGTGGTCTGGTGGCGGACTGTCACCCCATCGAGGCTCGGCTGCTGGCAGGCATCGACCAACGTCTGGGACCACTCAGCCGTGGGCTCCAGATACACAACCCTGCAGGTGTAACGAGATCGCGAAAGCGGCGTTGCCGCGGTCGAAGCATCGACCTGTGCGTGTGACACCTGGGTTTCGCCTGGATCCACAGCTGCAAGACCCGCTCTCGACAGACGGACGCTATGGAGCAAGGAAACCCTCGAAACGTCTTGATTGCTACCGATTGAGCGATTCGAGTCGCAATACCCAGATCAATCAAGCCAGACCGCAACCGATGTTTCAAGCAGCACAAGGTCCTGCATCAGCATCAGCAGTGACACACCCATCAGCGCCAGAGCCTCAGCCTGCTGGGGTTGGCCTCCAGCTGCATGGGTAGCTGGGGATTCCATGACTGACTGAACCAGCCGGGCTACGTGTTGATGCTGGGCCCAACTGAATCGCAAGGATCGCGCGGCACCCACAACGATGCCTGATGAATTGATTCAATTTTCCTTATCAATATCCTCGTGCCGCAGTGCTTTTCACAACATGAAACACTGACAGTCCTGGGAATGGGTAGTCATGGTTACGACCGGCTGGTGAAAGCTCGATAACTTCAGCCCACCCGCAGACAATGTTTGCCATGTCGACACCGATCGTCTTGACAATGGGCCAGCAATTTGAAATCGAACGCTTCAGTCGCGCGATTGATGCAACAGCAGATGCTGCCCAACTTCGCAGCATTGCCAAACAACTGTTGCAGGCCTGGCACACGCAGAAAGCTGCAACAACATGGGTGATCAACCAACAGATGACGCCGTCAGGGGCTGTCAGGCCCGAGATGCTGGAATCCGAGCATCCTGTCGAGTGAGCGGAACTCAGGCTGGCCTTACATCAACACGGCCATCAGCCCTTGAACACCCCGATGAGCTCGGCGACATTGCGTCGCATGGTGCGCCAGTAGGTCTGAGGATCCTGTGAGTCCTGGACAGTGCCCGTTTCGAGTGGATCAAACACGCTGATCTTCACGCCCAGGTCCCGGGCCAGGGCATTGAAGGAACGCTGGCCTTGCTGGGGTTCACTAAGCAGTGCCTTGAGCTGACTGCTTCTGACCTCCTTGATGACCCGCTGGAGATCGGCGGGGCTGGGACTGATCTCAGGCACATCCACCACACACACCGCACGCAGCCCGTAGCGATCGGCGAAGTAAGGGGCGACATCGTGGAAGGCGACAAAGGTTTTGCCCCGATAAGGCTTGAGTTGCGACGCGATTTCATGGTTGAGCGCCTGCAACCGGGCAATGGTGGTCGCGGCATTGCGCCGGTACGTGGCTGCGCAGCCCGGATCAGCCTCGATCAGCCCGTCGCGGATGGTTGCGACCTGCTCTGCAGCCCGCAGTGGATCAAGCCAGATATGGGGGTTTCGAGCCCCGTGGCCATGGGCATGGTGGTGGTGGTCGTGGTCGTGGTCGTGACCCGTGTGAGACGCCTGCCCGTTGGCGGCAAGGGTGGCGATTCCCCGACTGCTGTCGATCACCCGCAACCGGGAATTGCCTGCCGCCTCAAGCAGGCGGGGCAGAAACGCCTCCATACCCAGGCCGTTCTTCACCAGCACGCGGGCCTGCCGCAGGGCGGCCAGATCGGCCGGCCGGGCCTGCACATCATGGGGCCCCTGCTCAGGCGGTACCAGAGCCGTGACCGTGGCGCAGTCAGCCGCCACCGCCCTGGTGAACAGGGTGATCGGAAAAAACGTGGTGACAACGTGAAACCCCTTGCCTGAAGGGAGGCGCGGCGCCGCGCAACCTGCCAGCGCCGCCAGCAGGGCCAGCAGCGCTCCAGCAGCACCGACACGCGCCACACCTGCACCCGCTGGCACCACCGACACCAATGAAAACGATTCTCACATTAACCTGGTCAAGGGCTCTGAAATCGGCAGGGTTCCCCTAACGTCACAGGCCAGTCGCCCAGTCCCCACTGTTGAGCACGGCCTGGGCGCTGTTTCAGGGACTGTTGATCGAGGCCCTGCCGTTTCTGCTGATCGGCGTGCTGATTTCGTCGGTGGCCCGTTGGCTCGCACCCGGTGGCCGCTGGCTGCGCCGGCTTCCAGGCCATCCGCTGCTGGGGCCTCTCAGTGGTGCGGCCCTGGGCTTCGCCCTGCCGGCCTGTGAGTGCGGCAACGTGCCGGTGGCGCGGCGCCTGTTGGTGGCAGGGGCGCCACTGGGCACGGCGCTGGGTTTTCTGTTTGCAGCACCGGTGCTCAATCCGATCGTGATCGCCAGCACCTGGGCCGCCTTCCCGGATCAGCCCTGGCTGTGGCTGGCCCGGCCGTTGGGAGCCGTGCTGGTGTCCCTGGCCCTGTGCCTGCTGTTGCGCATGATTCCAGACGAGCAGCTGCTTCAGGCCGACGTGCTTGCCGAACGGCGGCTCAACCAACCTCTCTCTGCGGTGACCCTGCTGCAACGGCGAAGCGGGATCGTTGGCCTCAGTACTGCCACGGCAGCAGACCCTGCCCGGCAGCCGCGATCTGAGCAGCTTCTGCCCCCGGTCAGAGCGCGCCCTGCTGCTGCGCCACTGGCCCGACTTTCGCCGCTCCATCGAGCTCGTGGAACCGGGGCAGGCCCCGCGTCAGCTCTGGCTCGGCACCCAGGCGCTGGTGGCCAGCAGCTGCCTGGGGGGCGGCGAACGCCTGTGGCTGGCTCAGATCGATGGCCTTCAACGACCTGAGCTCACCGTGCTGGAACTGAACCGCCTGGGGCAGGTTGTGGCCCGTCGGCACCTGCACGGCTGGGAGCTGGAACCGGGCACACCCCTGAGCCTGGATCCCAGCCGCCTTGAACTGATGCTGGTGCTGAAGCCCTGGGCACCGACCAATGCCGCGGGGGGTATCCCCATGGCACGACCTGCGCCGCAGGCGATGGTGATGGACGTGACCACGCTGGCCCTGAGGCCGCTGGGCAAGCGTGCACACCTAGCCCTGTGGCTGCCGCCCTGAGCCTGCGGTGACCAGCCCCGATGCGGGGTCGGTTAAAACTGCAGCGACGCCGTTCAACCGTGCCGTTCACCGCCAAACAGGAACAGCTGCTCAAGGAGCTCAAGCGCAGCAAGGGTGAGCTGTCAGGCCAGGACCTGCACGCCCGCCTGCGGCGCAGCAGCAACCCCATGGGCCTGGCCACGGTGTACCGGCACCTGCGCCAGCTGCAGCAGCTCGGACAGGTGCGCTGCCGGCACCTCCCCAGTGGCGAGGCGTTGTATGCCCCGGCAGAGCGAGACGAGCACCATCTGACCTGCGTGGACTGCGGCAGCACCACAACCCTGGAGATCTGCCCGGTGCACGGGGTGCAACTGAGCGCGGCGCAGCTGGGGGGCTTCAGGCCCCTGTTTCACACACTCGAGTTCTTCGGGCTGTGCGATCTCTGCCAGCAGCGTCAACACCCCGCGGCAACCACCGTTGCTGTACACCCCGGGGCATCAGACGCGTCCAATCGCTGACAGCCCTGCGCATTACCGGCAACGGCCATAGGGTGGGGCGCAGCCTGGCTCCACAGGTTGAGACCGGTTATCATTATTACCCCTGCGGGGGGAGCCGTTTCGCTGAAAGCACCCGTGAAGCCTTGTCAGCCCATGCTGGTGGCGCCTGCAGCGCTTGCCCTGCTGGCGCCAGGGGGCCTCAACGCCGCTGAGCTCAACCTTGCCGGCGTCAACCGCTATGCCAGCGACGAGCCGATCGGCAGCCTCAGCCAGTTGGGTGATGTCAGGCCGACCGACTGGGCCTACCAGGCCCTGGGCAACCTGAACGAGCGCTACGGCTGCATCGCCGGTTATCCGAGCGGGAGCTACCGCGGGACACGCACCGTCACCCGCTTTGAGGCTGCGGCCCTGCTGAATGCCTGCCTCGACCGCGTCACCGAGACCACCGACGAACTCAGGCAACTCCTGAGCGAATTTGCCAGGGAGCTCTCCATGCTCAAGGGCCGTGTCGAGGGGCTCGAAGCCAGGGTCGGTGTGCTCCACGCCCAACAGTTCTCCACCACCACCAAGCTGAGCGTCGACGCCAACATGGTGATCGGCGGCAACGGCTTTTTGGGAAGTGACAGCCAGAAGGTGATCGAGAGCCGAAGCAACCACGGCGCCGTCAGCTTCAACTACGACCTCCGCATCAATCTCGCCACGAGCTTCAACGGCAACGACCTGCTGCGCACGCGTCTGCGAGCCGGCAACTTTGACCACTCGAGCAACAGCTTCTATGGCGGCGGCCCCACGCGCCTGTCGCAACTGGAGGCGTCCTTCGAAGAAGAAGGGGGCGCCAATGTCGTTGGCATCGATCGTCTCTATTACCAATTTGCGCTCGGCGATGTCACCCTCACGCTGGGTGCCCGGGTTGAGCAGGACGACATGCTGGCGATGTACCCGAGCGTGTATCCCAACTCGTCGGTGCTCGACATGTTCACCATGGCGGGCACACCCGTGGCCTATGACCTCAACATCGGTCCGGGTGCGGGCCTCTGGTGGAAGGGTGGGCCCTGGAGCGTGAGCGTCAGCTACATCGCCCAGCACGCCGCCGACGCCAACCCCGACGAAGGCGGGATCGGCACCCAGTCGTCGCGTGCATCAACGACGGTTCAACTGGGCTATCAACAACAGCAGTGGGCACTGGCCCTGGTCTATTCGGCCGTTCAGGGTGGAGTGATGCCCTACTCCACCAACTTCATGCAGACGTGGTTTGATCAGCCTGGACTGACCAATACCATCGGGCTCAGCGGCTACTGGCAGCCGATCGACAGTGGCTGGGTCCCATCGATCAGCGCCGGCTGGGAGCTCAGCCAGCTGACCTACAACCAGCCCTTGGAGGTGAAGGGCGATCCAGCGCGCAACGCCGTGGCCTGGTCGGTGGGGCTGCAATGGCTTGACGTGCTGGCGCCGGGCAACAGCGCCGGCCTGGCCCTGGGCCAGGCACCCCATGCCACCAGCCTGGTGAGCGGGGCCGGGGTCAACGACGCCAACTGGATGTGGGAGTGGTGGTACAAGTGGCAAGTGAGTGACGCCATCAGCGTCACTCCGGCGCTCTTCTACCTCTCGCGTCCGCTGGGTCAGGACACCCCTGCAGGCCAGAGCTTCAACCAGCTGGGGGCCCTGGTCAAGACCCAGTTCCGGTTCTGACGGTTTGGGGTCGCCCTGGTTTCACTGGGGCGGCCAGCCGGCTTCTAGGGTCGGATCAGCGCCCTGTCGACCTGTTCAACGGATCCGATGAACACTCCCACCGCTCAACCGGATGCCCAGTCGGCGAGCCTGCCGGTCACGATCCTGACCGGGTTTCTCGGGGCCGGCAAGACCACACTGCTCAACCACATTCTCAGCAACCAGCAGGGCCTCAAGACCGCCGTGTTGGTCAATGAATTCGGCGAGATCGGCATCGACAACGATCTGGTGGTCGCCACCGGTGACGACATGGTCGAGCTCAGCAACGGCTGCATCTGCTGCTCGATCAACGGTGAATTGCTGGAGGCGGTCTACCGGATTCTGGATCGCCCCGAGCCGGTCGATTACCTGGTGGTGGAAACCACCGGCCTGGCCGATCCGCTGCCGGTCGCGATGACGTTTCTGGGCAGCGACCTGCGCGACTCGACGCGTCTGGATTCGATCATCACCCTGGTCGACGCCGAAAACTTCAGTGACGAGCTGCTCGAAGGCGAGGTGGCTCGGGCCCAGATCGTTTACAGCGACATGCTGCTGCTCAACAAGTGCGACCTGGTTGAGGAGCCGCGACTTGCTGAGCTGGAAAGCCGCCTGAAGCAGATCAAGAGCGATGCCCGCATCCTGCGCTCGGTCAACGGTGAGGTGCCGCTGCCGCTGCTGCTGAGCGTCGGCCTGTTCGAGAGCGACAAGGTGGTGGCCAAACAGGATCACAGCCACTGCGACCACGACCACGGCCACTGCGAGCACGAGCACGGGACCCATCACGAGCACGAGCACGGGCACCACGACCACAGCCCTGGCCGCGACCACAGCCATGGCCACGACCACAGCCATGCCGATCACCCGGATCATGCGGCGATCGAAGGATTCACCTCACTCTCCTTTGCGGCCGAGGGCCCGTTTGCCCTGCGCAAGTTTCAGAACTTCCTCGACAACCAGCTGCCTGCCGGCGTGTTCCGGGCCAAGGGCATCCTCTGGTTCAACGAAAGTGAGCGGCGCCACGTGTTTCACCTGGCGGGCAAGCGCTTTTCGATCGATGACTCCGACTGGCCCACAGCGGAGCGCAAAAACCAGATCGTGCTGATCGGCAAGAATCTGGACCACAGCAGGCTGCGTCAGCAGCTCCAGGCCTGTGTGGCCGCCAACGCCGGCAAGGGGTTCGGCTGAGCGGGCGGCTAACCGCCATGGTTGTTACGGCACAGATGACTCAGCACGACTAGCGTTGCCCCAATCGCGACCAGTCGATGGCCGAAGCCGCTTTGCTCACCACGGTGCTGGCACTGGTCGCCCTGGCCTTCTGGCTCACCACCGATTCCGACGATGACAATGGCGGTGGTGGCTTGATGCAGCCATCACTGGTGCCGGTGCCGGTGCGGCGTCGGGGCTGAAAAAGCCGGTATCAATTGTTACCCGAAAACCACGCAATCGGCACGGGAGCTTGATTGTCGCGGTTTTTAGGCTGCCTGGACTGACACCGATGTTGATGCCACCGGTGTGCACTGACAGCATCCATTGCAGCCTCGACGATGACGATCCGGCAACGCGCAATCATCCGTGGCCTGACCAGGGCGTCCCTGGCGGCAACGGCTCTCTGGGCTTCAGCAGACTCGACGTCAATGGCGCTGGCCCAGGCCCAGAGCCGGCCTGGGGAGGTCAACGTGTACTCCGGGCGGCACTACAACACCGACAAGGCGCTCTACGCCGCATTCACCCGGCGCACCGGCATCAGGGTCAACCTGCTGGAAGGCAAAGACGATGAGCTGATTCAGCGGCTCAAGAGTGAGGGCTCCAACAGCAAAGCCGACCTGCTGGTGCTCGTGGATGCCGCCCGACTGGTCCGGGCCCAGCAGGACAACCTGTTCAGGCCCATCAGTTCGCGGGAGCTCAACAAGGATGTGCCCGCCAACCTGAGGGATCCCGGCGGCCGCTGGTATGCGCTGACGCGCCGGGCCAGGCCGGTCATGGTCAATGCGGCGCTGGTCAATCCCCGCCTGATCCGCACCTATGCCGATCTGGCACGGCCCGAGCTCAAGGGCAAGCTCTGCCTGCGCAATCGGGCCAGCGTCTACAACCAGTCGTTGGTGGCCGATGAACTCGTGCGGCGCGGGGCCCCGTCCACCCGACTGTGGCTGCGAGGCCTCGTGGCCAACAACCAACAGCCGCTGTTCACCTCTGACACACCCATGCTGCGGGCCGTCGGGCAAGGACAGTGCGGCGTCACGATCGCCAACCAGTACTACCTGGCGCGGCTGCTGCAGAGCGACAACAGCGCTGACCGAGCCGTCGCCCAGAAGGTGCGGGTGGTCTGGCCCGATCCAACCCATGTGAACGTGACCGCCGGTGGCGTGACCCGAAGCTCCCGCAATCCGGACGGCGCACGCCGCCTGCTTGAATTTCTGGCTTCGCCCACCTCGGGCGAGGGGTATGCCGAAGCCAACAACGAATATCCGCTGCGCGGCTGGGGCAACAACCCAACCCTCAGGGCCTTCGGCACATTCAAGGCCTCACCGGTGTCGATGCAGCAACTGGGGCAACGCAACCGCGAAGCGGTGCAACTGATGACACAGGCTGGCTGGAACTGACGGAGTCGATACAGCGTTGCGTACTGCAGCACAACTCGAGGCCTGCGGCCCCCTCCAGGCCCGCCCCGCCGGTCGGCAGGGGCTGATCGCAGCGGCGGCGGTGATCAGCCTGCTGGCCCTGCTGCCCCTGTTCAACCTGTTCTGGCAGGCGCTGTTCAACGGCTCGGCCAGCACGCCTGCCCTGGGTGTCGATGGGGCCGATCAGATTCGCGGCACGCTGTTGCTGGTGCTGGGCGAGGGGTTGTCAGGTGCGGTACTGGGCACGGCCATCGGCTGGCTCACGGCGATGTGCCGCTTCCCCGGGCGCCGCTGGCTGCGCGTCGCCCAGCTGCTGCCGATGGCCGTTCCCGCCTACCTGTCGTCGGCCAGCCTGATCGACTGGGGCAGCCACCATGGTCTGCGCATCCACGGCATCGGCTGGACGATCGCCCTGATGACCCTGGCCAACTACAGCTATGTGGTGTTGCTGAGCACCGAGAGTTTTGGCATCAGTGGTCTCCGCCTGCTCGAAGCCAGCCGCAGCCTGGGCGTGGGGCCCTGGCGCAGCTTCTTTCGCGTGGCGCTTCCCATTGCACTGCCTGCGGTGGGCGCCGGTGTGGCGCTCAGCGCGATGGAGGTGGTGAACGAACTGGGAGCCGTTCGCCTGCTGGGGGTGCCGAGTCTCTCTGCCGGAATCCTTGACCGCTGGCAGATCGACGGCGATCCCAAGGGGGCGGCCCTGCTCTCCCTGGTAGCCCTGGCCATCGTGGCTGTGCTGGTGGCGGTCGAGCGGCGACTGCGCCAGCGCAGCCGCCGCTGGAGCCTCGCCGGCAGCAGCGCTCAGCAGCCGCTGTGGGTGCTGCAGGGGTGGCGCGCCTGGCTGGCCCTGCTGGTGTGCGCTCTGCCGCCGCTTGCCGCACTGCTGATTCCCGGTCTGTGGGTGATCGAGGGCTGGCAGAACCTGTCGGTGGGCGCGTTCAGGGAACTCTTGCCACTGGCTGCTCGCAGCCTGGGGCTGGCCCTCGCCGCCACCGGCATCACCCTGGTGGCAGCGCTGCTGCTGGCTGTGGTGCGGCGCTGGTGCAGCGGACCTGCCCTTCAGCAGCTCAGCTTCGTGGCCGGTCTGGGCTATGCGGTGCCCGGCAGTGTGCTGGCCCTGGGGCTCATCGTTCTGGGCGGACCGCTGGCCCTCGGTCCCCTGCTGCTGCTGCTGTGGGGCTACGGCGATCGCTTTCTGGCGGTCAGCAAGCAAGGGCTCGACGCCGCCTTTGAACGGCTGCCGCCCAGCGTCGATGAAGCGGCGATCAGCCTCGGCCAGTCATGGCAGGGGGTGCTGCAGCGCGTTCACCTGCCCCTGCTGCGGGGCCCTCTGCTGGTGGGCGCACTGTTGGTGTTCGTTGACGTGGTCAAGGAACTGCCGCTGACCCTGTCGTTGCGACCCTTCGATTTCGACACCCTGGCGGTGCGGGTGTTCCAGTACGCCAGCGACGAACGCGTGGGTGCCGCCATGGCCCCGGCCCTGCTGATCATGCTGTTCGGCCTGATCGCCGCCGCCGCCCTGATCCCGAGCCTGGAGCGACGCTGAGCGGCGGCCTCAGGCCGGCAGGGGCTCGTCGGAGAGCGGCAGCAACGGTTGCGGCGGATCGGTCAGGCCCATCAGCACCAGGGCGATGGCGGCTCGGGTGCGGTTGTGCACGTGGAGCTTCTGATACACCTGCTTGAGATGGTGCTTGACCGTGTCGGTGGCCAGGTGCAGGGCCTTGCCGATTTCGCGGTCGTTGAGACCCATCACCACGTGCTGCATGACATCAAGCTCACGGCGCGTCAGACCTGGGTCATGGCTGGGATGGCTGCCATGCAACAGCCGGGCGATGCGTGGCTCCAGATACATGCCGCCACTGCTGACGACGCGCAGGGCCTTGATCACATGACCCGAACCCATCTCTGATTCGAGCAAGATGCCGTCGCTGTGGGTCTTGATCGCCTCCTCCAGCAGGGCCTGATGGTTGTGCTGCAGAAACAGCAGGGTGCGCAGTTCGGGCAACAGGCGCTTGGCCTCGACCACCAGCTCCAGGCCTGAGCCGCGTTCGAGCAGCTGGGTGGTGACCAACAGGGTCGGCCTCGCACTGGCGAGGGTGGCGAGGGCCTCGCCCTGGGTGGTGCAGGACCCCACCAGCCGGTCAGGCATCTCGCCATCGCGGCCCGGCAGCGAGCGCCCCCGTTCGGAGCGCACCCACACCGTGGCCAGCAGTCGGCTCTGACAACAGAACAGGATGCGCTCCTGCTCAAGCAGCTGATCCAGCTCTCCCCTGGGCGCCGCGTGGGTCAGATAGGTGTGGACTGCGTCCATCTCTGCAGCGCAGCAGCGCCACCGCCACATGGCCTGACGCGACTCTAGGTGCGATCCCGGCAACCGCCACCTCTGCAGGGGAGCGCTGCCAACGTCAGGTTGCGAGCGTCAGCCTGCGTGCGTCAGCCTGCTTCGCGGATCAGGTTGTGGTGGGCCGAGGCCACCACAGCAAGATCGCGCCGGTTGCGATTCAGGCGCTTGCCCATGGCCTGCTTGCTGATCCCGCACTGCCGTGCCAGGTGGCTGACACTCTCGCCATTGACGACCACCCGATAGAGGGGATTCAGATCAATCCCGCTGGTTTCGAGGCTGGCCATGGCCATCTCCAGGTCGAGGTGCTCGAGGGCGCGATCCGCGCGGGGGTCGGCAACGGCATCGAGCACACAGGGACTGTCTGAATCGGCGCGACGGGCATCGAGGCTCAGGGGCGCCAGCAGCAGGCGGGCCCGCTGCAGCTGATCCTGCTCAGCAGGCTCGAGCTCGGCCGGCGGGGCCGCCGACAACCGGGCCAGCTTTCGGCTCAGCCGATGGGGCAACCGGGCAGCACCGGCATGGCACTCGAGGGCATAGCTGATGGTCTGGCGAACCCACAGAAAGGCATAGGTCGAAAACCGATAGCCGGCGGTGGGGTCAAACTTCTCGGCCGCGCGGTCGAGACCGAGGCAGCCCTCCTGCAGAAGGTCCTCGAACTGCAGGCACGTGGTGCGCAGCCGATGGCCGAAGGTCCTGGCGATGGTCACCACCAGCCGCAGGTTGGCCGTGATCATCCGCTGTTTGGCACGCCGGGCCGCGCGCTGATCAGCCGTGCCGGCATCCGGACGGCGCCCGCGCTGGATCAGTCGACCCAGATGCAGCTCCTCGGCCGGGGTCAGCAAGGGGATGGCACCGGCCTGCCGCAGCCAGCTGTCGACCACGGAAGACAGTGAAGACCTGACAGTGAGCGCCATGGATGCCCGAAGCCGATGTTCCTGATCCCGTGAGCATCGTCTCGGGCCCAGGCGGGGCAAATCCCCCAAACGGGTAAGACCTGGCTCCAACGGCCGTCGCGGCGTGACGCCGGATCAGACCCGACACCGGGGCCCGCTGACCCAGCCGATGGAGCCCGACCTGCTCTCAGCCCTGCAACAGGACCGCGTCAGGCCATCGAGAGGGGGGCGTTCTCGATCAGTTCAGGGGCCAGGCGCATGCCCAGCTCGCCGCTGGGCACGGCCATCAGGTTGGCCTGACGGATGCGCGAGATCAACCGGGTGGTGGTGACCCGGGTGGTGCCGATCAGTTCACCGATGCGCTCATGGGTGAGCCGGAACGGCAGATCGCACCAGTTGCCGCAACGGCGCCCCAGACGGTTGACCAGCAATGCCAGCAGGGCATGCAGCCGCTGCTCAGCCTGGCCCAGATGGCGGATGCGCAGCAACTGCAGGGTCCACTCATTGACCGCATCAAAACCGGCGCCACTGCGGGGGGCCGCACCGGCGCAGAAGGCCAGAGGGGTCAAGGCTTCAACGCAGATGCCCTCGCTGCAGAGTCGGTCGGTGCGCAACTGATCGCCGGCCTGCAGAAACGCCAGGGTCATCCCTTCGGTCTCCTCACAGGGGCAGTAGACCCGGGCGATGCCCTCGAGCACCTCAAGGCAACTGTCTGCGGGCCTGAGCGCGGGATCGAGCAGCACGGAACGGCCGATCGGCAGCCGGATGGTCGACAGGGCAGCGGGGCTGCAGCGCTGTTGCAGGGAAGCGACCATGGCGCGACCGACGACTATTGCGAATGGATCGCAACATAACCAACGCCCCCTGCTTTTTGCAAGCGATTCTCAAAAACAACTGGGGTGGCGCTTCCGGCCCGGGCGGCCCGCCGGCTACTTGCTGATCAGGACATCGACCCCACTGGTGCGGCGCCGCACCAGCACGCCGACGTCGTGCTCGCCGCGATGCAGCTGCAGGTCGATCTCTTCATCACCCAGCCGCAGACCACTGATCTCGAGCGTGTTGATCTGACGGGGCAAGACCGGGTGACGCAGCTGCACCTGAACGCGGCCGGTGTCCTGATCGCGGCCGATGGCCATGCCGGTCACCGCCTCGAGCAGGGCAAACACGGCGCCACTGGCCCAGGCCTGAGGGCTGCAGGCCACCGGGTAATGGGTGGGGCCCTCATCCTCGCGGCGGGGAAACCCGCAGAACAACTCGGGCAGGCGCAGCATCGGCATGGCCCTGGCGGTGTCAAACAGGCCGGTCAGGATGCGCATCGCCTCCTGGCGGTAGCCGTAGCGCGCCAGACCCAACGCCACCAGAGCGTTGTCATGGGGCCAGACCGAACCGTTGTGATAGCTCATCGGGTTGTAGCGCGCCTCCCGTTCGTCGAGGGTGCGCACACCCCAACCGTTGAAGCAGGTGGGAGCCAGCAGCCCCCGCGCGATCGATGCCGCCGCTTCCGGGGTGGCAATGCCGGTCCAGAGGCAATGGCCGGCGTTGGACGAACGCACCGCACAGGGCTGGCCCTCGCCATCGATGGCCATGGCGTAGGTGCCGATCGACTCGCACCAGAACGCCCCGTGAAACCGCTGACGCAGCCGGTCGGCCTGAGCCAGCAGCGGGTCGGCCTGGTCATGTCGGCCAAAGCGTCGCAACAGCGCCGCCATCGCCCGGTGCGCCCCGTAGCTGTAGGCCTGCACTTCACACAGGGCGATGGACCCTTGAGCCAGGCGTCCGTCGCTGTGGTGCACCGCATCATCGGAATCCTTCCAGCCCTGGTTGCGCAGTCCTCCCTGGGCGGCGCACTGATACCGCAGAAAACCATCGATGCTGGTCGCCTCAGCCTGCTGAATCCAGGCCATGGCGGCATCGAGCGCCGGCAACAGGGAGTCGACAAAGGCCAGCTCGCCGGTGCGCGCCAGGTAATCGGCCGCCAGAATCACAAACAGCGGGGTGGCATCGACGCTGCCGTAGTAGCGAGCGAAGGGCACCTCAGCCAAGGCGACCATCTCGCCGTTGCGGGCCTCGTGCAGGATCTTGCCCGGCTCGGCGTCGCTGGCACCGTCAAACCCCGTCGCCTGGTGCTGCGCCAGAAAACCCAGCACACCCCGGGCCAGGCGCGGCTCAACCATGAGCAGCTGGCGTGCCGTGATCAACCCATCGCGACCGAAGGGGCAACTGAACCAGGGCACCCCGGCGTAGGGATACAGGCCATGGTCCAGCTCGCTGGAGAGCAGATGAACATCGCAGTAAGAGCGCGCCAACCAGGCGTTGAAGGCCGGGTTGTCACTGCTGATCAGGGCTGAACGGCGACGGGCCTCGCGAAAGCGGGTCACCGTGCCCGCCATCGCCTGGGCAAACGCCTCATCGGGGCGGGGCAGCTGCAGGGGTTGGCGCTGCTCGAACGCCAGTTCGAGCACCAGGCGCCGGGGCTGACGTGGCTGCAGCAGCAGGGTCAGGCTCAGATGGTCATCCCCGACTTCGCTGACGCCCGCGCTCAGGCGCACCAGCGTCACCCGTTGACAACCATCGAGACCGTCGTAACGCCATTCGAGGGCATCGCTGCCGCAACTGAGCACGGTCTGCCCCCGCCGGGGCCGCTGGATGCCGCGCACCTCGAAGATGTCGCGAAAGTCAGCATCGCAGCAGAAGCACAGCGGAACCTGCAGAACAGCGTCGCTGTAGCTGGTGAAGTTGAGCTCCTGCAGGCACGAACACGCCGTCAGAACGGTGCTGCGCTCCAGATGCACCACCCCCTGGCGGGGGCCAGCGGCAGTGGAGTCGTTGGTGAGATGGCTGACGTGCACGCCCATCTCACCACGCTCGGTTGCACTCAGCACCGCTGCAGGCTGCCCCCACAGCAGCAGCTGCAGGCGGCTCACATGGCGGGTTCCGCGATGAAAGATGCCCGAATCGGGATGGGTGTCGGGGCAGATCTCACCCCGGCCGTCCAACATCGCGAAGGTCTCCCCGTCCTTGAGCACGAACGGGGGCAATTGGTCATGCGGCATGAAGCCTCGGCACGACCGCCTCAACCTCGCTGCGGCGAGCCTGAATCAGATGGTGGTAGAGATGTTCATAGTCTTCGGCCTGGCGGGCGGCACTGAAGCGCACCTCGAAATTGGCTCGGATGCGCTCCCGATCCAACCCTTCGATGTGACGCACCGCCTTGATCGCCTCGTCGATCGAGGCGACCAGCGTGCCATTGACACCCTCCTCGATCACCTCGGGGGTCGAGCCGTTGCGCCACGCCACGACAGGGGTGCCACAGGCGTTGGCTTCGATCATCACCAGACCGAAGGGCTCGGGCCAGTCGATCGGGAACAGCAACGCCAGAGCATGGCCGAGCAGCTCCTGCTTGCCGGCATCGTCGACCTCACCAATGAACTCCACCAGCGGATTGCCCTGCAGCATCGGCTCGATCACCTCGCGGTAGTAAGCGTTATCGGCGCGGTCGATCTTGGCCGCCACCTTCAGCGGCAGACCCACGGCGGTGGCAATCTCGATGGCCCGGTCCAGCCGCTTCTCGGGTGAAACCCGGCCGATGAATGCCAGATAGGGCAACGGTGACGGCTCCAACCGGTAGAGGTCGAGGGGCAGCCCGTGGGGCACCGTGCCAAGCCAGTGAGCATCGGGCACCGGCAGACGCTGGGCCTCCGAGATCGAGACCAGCGGCACGGCCGGGAAACGGCCATAAAGATCACCGTGCTCGGGCGCCGTCAGCGGTCCGTGCAGGGTGTTCAGAAAGGGAACCGGCAAACGGCTGGCCAGGGGAAAGTGGAAATGGCCGGTGTGGAAGTGGAGGATCTCAAAACGATCGAGCTCGGCCACCACCTGATCGAGCTGAATCACCTCGTGCACGGTGGGGTCGCCGGTGTAGCCGGCCAGACGCAGGGCCTCCGGCACACAGGGGTAAAGCTCGGCACTGGTTGTCGAATCACCGCTCGCGAACAGCACCACCTCATGACCCCGCCTGACCAGCTCTTCGGTGAGGTAATGAACCACCCGTTCGGTGCCGCCATAGCGCTGCGGAGGCACGCTTTCGTGGAGCGGTGAGATCTGGGCGATGCGCATGGTCTGCTCGTCAACACAGCACGAACGCCGCAGACGCACCGGCCAGTCACCGATCAAGACGACAGTCCGCAGACGCCTGGGTGTGTTGGGCGGAGTATGAAGACGTTTTTCAGGGTCAGAGGGCAGCGCGATCGGCGATCGCTGACAAGGCGGGTTCCTCGCTGCAGCGACGGCAGAGAGCCCTCACGTTGAGCACGCACTCGAGCAGGCGAAAGCCATGGCGGGTGGCCGCCAGTTCACCGGCCTCGAGCACCGCAGCGCTCTCGAACTCCTCGGTGTGGCCGCACCGCACACAGACCAGATGGTGGTGGTCGCGGTGCGCGTCACTGGCCAGCTCAAAACGGCGCCCTCCTTCAGAGAGCTCCAGCTCCTGCAGCAGCCCCATGGAGCTCAGCAGGCGCAGGGTGCGGTAGACCGTGGCCAACGAGACGCGATCATCGCTGCCCAGCAAGCGCTGATGCACCTCCTCAGCACTCAGGTGCGAGCCTTCACCGATGCGCTCAAACAGGGCCAGCACACGCTGGCGCTGGGGGGTGAGCCGCTGACCGCGGTCGTGCAGCGTCGAGCGCAGCGCATCACTGGGGGGTGAAACGGGCAACAGCCGATCCCTGCTGTTCTCAACAATAGGCTCAATTGCGAAGCCGGGCCAGCCCCCGCTCCGATGCATCGGCCGCGGCCGTCAGCGCGGCCAGGGCATCGGCCAGGCTCACCACCAGGCGATACGCGATCGCCAGCGCCAACAGGGGGGGCTCGGGCAGGGCCGAACCCAGCCTGAGCAGCAGCACCACCTCGAAGACCCCCAGACCCGCCGGCGCCCCGGGAACCACCAGCCCGGCGGTCCAGGCCAGGGCAAAACCCGACAGCCAACCACCCCAACCCAGCACCGGTTGCAGGTCGAGAGCCTGCACACAGCAGGCAAACCCCGCGAAGCGCAGCATCACAAAGCCCGCGCCGGCGAGCAGCGACGGCCACGGATAGGTGGCCGGCAACGGCGGCGCCACGCACCCCTCCTGATTCAGATCCCCAAGGCCCAGACCCAGGGCAGCGGCCTTGCGCCGCTCGAGCCAACCGAGCAGCGGCGCCAGCCAACGGGGCAGCAGCACCAGCAAGGGCAACAGCACCACCAGGGCCAGTCCGCCCTGAAGCCCACCCACGGCCACCAGGGCCAGGGCAGCCACGGCGGCCACCAGCGGGTCGAGCAGCACCGCCACCAGGGCCATCGACAGCGGCAGAGGGCTGGGGTTCTGCAGCAGCTCAGCGGCACCACCGGGGGTCTGATCACGCAGCATCTGCAGGCGGGCAGCAAGATGCCAGACCCCTCCGGGCAGGTACTTGCGCGCGTTGCTGCTCAGATAGCGCAGCACCAGCGGCTGCCAACGGGGCGGGCAACCCAGCCACTGCAGCACCACGCCCCAGAGCAGGGCACTGCCCACCAGGCTCGCCAGACTCACGCCCACGCCCAGCAGCAACCACAACCAGCCCTGGGGATCAGGAGCCAGGGCCAGCACCTGGCTGCCATAGTTCAACAACGCCGCCAGCAGAAAGCCGAAGCTCAGCAGCGAAACCCAGCGGGCCGCGCCGGCCGGCAGCCAGCTCCCCAGCCTTCGCATGACCTCAGCCATGGGGGCGTTGTGCAGCGTCAGGGTGTTGCGCAGCGTCAGGGTGGGCCTCGCTCAGCAGTGGCCCGAGCCTGACGCGCACCTGGTCCAGCGACAACCCATGGCGTGCAGCCAGCGCCTGCAGGTCATCGTGTTCGACCTTGCTGCGCCAGCGCCCGTCGGGCAGCAGCACCCACTTGAGGCGCACCAGTCCCAGGGGTGTGTCCAGGGTGCTGCTCTGGCGCTGCAGGGCCCAGCGCTGCTGGCTGCTCTCGCGCAGCCCGATGCTGGTGCCGTGCTGCCACCAGACCTGGCGCAGCGGCCCGGCCAGATCGGGGCTGGTGAGTGCGGTCAACAGCACGCCCTGGCGACCCTTCTTCATGGTGATGGCCTGGCTGAACACATCGAGAGCCCCCGCCTGGCGCAGGGTCTCGGCGAGATGGGCCAGGTCCTCGGCCGTGGCGTCGTCGATCTGGGCCTGCTGCACGACCACGGTCTGCAGCTCGGCTGCAGGCGTGGTGGCCACCCCGGCCCCGGCCTCGGCCAGCACCAGCCGCAGCAGGTTGGGCCGGTCGAGGTCGCGGGTGCCCAGGCCGATCCCCACACGGCTGGGCACCAGGCTGGGCATGGGGCCAAAGCGGCTGGCCCAGCAGGCCATCAGGGCCAGGCCGGTGGGCGTGGTCAGTTCGGCCGGCGGAAAGGTCTCGCTGCTGGCCAGGGGCACGGCGCAGCGGCGGGCGATCTCGAGCACGGCAGGCGCCGGCAATGGCAACAGCCCATGGGCGCTGCGCACCTGGCCATGGCCCGCCGGTGGCGGCGTGCAGATCACCTGTTCAACCCCCAGGTGCAACAACCCAGCGCAGACCCCGACCACATCGACCAGGGCATCGATCGCCCCGACTTCATGGAAGTGAACCTGCTCGGCAGCCATGCCATGCACAGCTGCTTCGGCCTGGGCCAGCAGCTCAAACACCTGCAGCACGCGCTGGCGCAGCGGTTCTGCCAGCGGAGCCTGCTCGAGCAGGGTCCTGAGCGCGTGCCAGTGCCGGTGGGTTGGCTGCTGCTCGAGGGGCTCAACCTCAAGGTGCAGCCCGCGCAGGCCGGCGCTGTGACGCTGCTCGCTGATCAGGCGGTAGCGGCCAGCCAGGCCCAGGGCGGCCAGCGGCTCCTCGATCACGGTACGGGGAAGGCCCAGATCGAGCAGGGCCGCCAACAGCATGTTGCCCGCCAGGCCCGTGGGGCAGTCGAGCACCGCCAGCATGGTCAGGCCCCGGCCGGCGCTGACCGACCCAGACGGGGCGCCGCCTGAAGCAGCGCTTCAGCCTGCTGCAGCAACGCCTGCTGCCCCTTGGCGAGCAACCGTTTCACCTCACGGCGAGCCTGCCGCTGCTCACGCTGCGCCGTTGCCGCGTCGTAGCCCGAGAGCGCCCACAACCGCCCCAGCAGCGCTCGATCATCGGCGCCGCCGATGGCCACGCCAAAGTGCAGTTCTTCGGCCACCATGCCGGCCTGCAGCACGCGGCTCCAGCGCCTCAGCTCCTCCAGAGGCAGCTTGGCGCTGGCGGGTGGGTCGAGCACCGTGCTGCCTGCGCTGCTGAGACCCGCACGCAGACAGGCCAGGCTGCCGACCAGGACCTGGCGCACCGGCATCGACTCGTGGCCGGCCATCTGCAGATGGCCGGCCTCATGCACGGCGATACGCCGCAGACGCTGCAGCCCCCCCGGCAACGCTTCGGCGAGCAGATGGCCGCCCCGGCCGCCGAACCGGGCCGCATCAACCGTGAGGCTGCCCAGAGCCAGGGCTGCAGCAAGGGTGATCCACCAGGGCGAGAGCCCGAAGGCGGGCCCCACGACCGCCAGCACACTCACCACGAGCACGGCCAGACCAGCGGCGAGCGGCTCAGCCATGGCTGATCAGCGGGCAGGCCGGCTGACGGCCCCGCGACGGCCCGGTGCCGGCGCGCGTCCGGCCTCACGTCCACCCTCGCGGCGGCCCTTGCCGCCGCGGTTGCCGCGGGTGGTCACCGGAGCCAGCACCTCGAGCTGCTCAAGCTGAAGATCTTGGGCCTGACGGCGCAGGTCGAGGGCCACAAAATGCCGCAGATGCTCAAGCGGCACGGTGCCTTTGAGCTGCAGCTTGAACGGAACCGGACGGCTGCCGTCGGCGCGGGGCTGTTGACGCACCTTCACCACCAGATCACCCGTCTCGGGGCGGGTGTAAATCAGCTCGCCACGCACCGAAAAGTAGTTATCGCCCTCGGGCAGGACATCGCCACCGAGGTCACCCGAGGGGGGTTCGTCAATGCTGGATGCGTCCGAGCTCTGCGGGTCTGTCGCCGGCACCTCGGCAGCGAGGGTCGACGGCTCCCAGATGCCCACCATCTGCAGGTGCAGGCCCTGCGGTTCGCGTGAGCGGGGGTAGACGACCCAGAGGTGGGGCACTGCGAGATCGAGATGGCGTCGCATCAGGGTCAGCAGTCGCCCGAGCACCACTGCCTCCAGGGCCTCGCCATCGGCCGTGTGGATGACGCCGCGGTTGGGGTGGTCAGGATCGGCCGGCTCGAAGATGCCGCGCACCACGCCGATGGCCCGGTACTGCAACGGCTCGGTGACCGGGGGGATGGGGTGCGCTCTCATGCCCGCGAATTTAACTGGGGCAGACTGCAGGTTCTCCGAACGGTCCTGGCCTCCAGCCATGTCCACCCGCTCAGGCCTCTGGTTGCTCTTCGGTGCATTGCTGCTGGGCTCTGTCGGTGTGGCTGGCGGCCTCTGGCTGGGCCGCAGCCAGCCGAGCGGCAACCGGCTCGAAGCCCAGCTGCTGAGCCTGCAGGAGCAGGTCGCCACGGGCCAGGCCAGCCCGGCCCAGCAGCAGCAACAACTGGAACTGCTGCTGGCGCTGGGCCGGCGCGCCGAAGCCAGCACCCTGGTGCAGCAACTGGCCGACCGTGCTCCTGAGCGCTGGGAACTGCGCCTGCTGCTCGCTGAGCTGCGCCGTGACCTGGGCGATCGCAGCGGAGCCATCGCGGTGCTGCGGCGGCTGTTGGCCCAGAAGCCCGACCAGATCGAGGCGCTGCAACTGATGACCCTGCTGCTGCAGGAGCAGGGCCAGGGTGCGGCCGCCCGGCAGCAGCTTCAGAGCAGCCTGGAACGGCTCAGCAAACCGAAGCCCAGAGCTGGGGCCATTGGCGTGGGCCTGCTGTTGGCCGACCTGCTCGACCGGCAGGGATCACCCGGGCAGGCCGAAGCCGTGCTCATCCAACTGGCCACAGCGTTCCCGACCGATCAGCGGCCGCTGCTGGCGAAGGCCCTGCTGCTGCAACAACGGGGCCAGCTTCAGAAGGCCCAGGCCGCCCTGGCCCAGGCACGCACCCTGCAGCCCGGACAGAACCGGGACCTGCTGGATCGGGTGGCCTCGGCCTGGGGCCTGGAGGCCCTCAAGGGCCCTTCACCCCAGCCGACGGCGAAACCCCGGACCCCCCCGACTGGGCCGAATAATCCTTGAGGGCCTGATCGATCGCCGACGAGGGGGGCGTGGCATCGTCAAGCGCCTGGCTGCGGCGGAGGCGGTTCATCAGATCGATCGGGTTGGCGGCATCGAGGATCGAGCCACTTTTCCCGACGCCGGGCCCCAGGGTCGAAGCACCGCCGTTGTTGGAGTCTTGGATGGTCTGCCCGTAGCCCTGCTGCTGGCCATGGGCCGGCCGCTCCAGCAGGGCTGGGGTCAGGCCAGCGGCGGTGAGGCCTGCTGCCGTCAGGCCTGCTGCCGTGAGGCCAGCTGCGGTCAAGACGGGGTTGGCCGAGGTCAGCCAACCGAAAAGCCGACGCGCAGGGGATTCCATGGGTGGCCGAGCAGCGAACCGCCAGACCATGCTAGTGGCCGCAATGCAGGGTTCTGACCGATGCGCATCGCCACCTGGAACGTCAATTCGGTGCGCACGCGCCTGGACCAGGTGACGGCCTGGCTGGCCCGCGAACGGCCCGAGGTGCTGTGCCTGCAGGAAACCAAGGTGGCCGATGCGCTGTTTCCGCGCCAGGCCTTTGAAGACCTGGGCTATCAGGTCGCCATCAGCGGCCAGAAGGCCTACAACGGCGTCGCCATCGCCAGCCTGCTGCCCCTCGACGACGTGCAGATCGGCTTTGAGGCGCTGTTGGGCCCCGATGCCGCCGAGCTCAGCGAGCAGAAGCGGGTGATCAGCGCCCTGATCGACGGCATCCGGGTGCTCAACCTGTATGTCCCCAACGGCAGCGCGGTCAACAGCGATAAGTACACCTACAAACTGGCCTGGCTGGACTGCCTGGGGCGTTACCTGGCGGTGCAGGCCGAGCAGGGCGATCCGCTGTGCATGGTGGGCGACTTCAACATCGGGCCAGAAGCCCGCGATCTCCACGACCCCGAGCGACTGAGCGGCGGCATCATGGCCAGCGAGCCTGAACGCAGCGCCCTGCGCGACCTGCTGGGTGAGCGCCTGCGCGATGCCTTCCGGCTGTTCGAGAGCGGCAGCGGCCACTGGAGCTGGTGGGACTACCGCACCGGCGCCTGGGAGACGGGCCGGGGCTGGCGGATCGACCACATCTATCTCTGTGAGCAGCTGCAGGCCTGCGCCACCGGCTGTGTGATCCACAAAGAGCAGCGCGGCAACCTGCAGCCCAGCGACCACGCACCGGTGCTGGTCAACCTGGCCTGGCCGCCCACAGACGATCAGGACTGGGAATGAGCCAGGCGGGTGCCGGCCGACAACCACGGCCTCGCGTGGTGCGAGGCTCCCGGTTCAGAACACCAGCGCCTCGGCCGGCAGGCTAACCCCTTCGAGCTGCAGGACCCGGACCCGGCGGGCCGATTCGGCGCAGCTGCGCGGCGTTGGAAACAGCTTGCCGGGATTGGCCAGGCCCTGGGGATCAAAGGCCTGCCGCACCAGCAGCATGGAAGCCAGGTCGTCGCCGCTGTACATCCAGTCCATGTAGCAGCGCTTGTCACTGCCGACGCCGTGCTCGCCGCTGATGCTGCCGCCCACATCGATGCACAAGCCAAGGATCGCCGCGCCCAGCTCCTTGACCCGTTTGCTGATGCCCGGCTCCCTGGGGTCGTAGAGCACCAGCGGGTGCAGGTTGCCGTCGCCGGCGTGAAACACGTTGGCCACCGGCAGCCCGTGCTCGGCACTGAGCCGCTCAATGGCCGCCAGCACCCGCGGCAGCTGGCTGCGGGGCACCACGCCGTCCTGCAGGTAGTAGCTGGGGTAGCGGCGGCCCAGGGCCGTGATCGCGTTCTTGCGGCCCTTCCAGAAGCGGGCGCACTGCTCGCTCTCGCGCGCCACGCGCACCTGGCGGGCCCCGGCCTGACTGCAGAGCCGGCTGGCCAGGGCGATCGCGGCGTTGACTTCGCGCTGCTGGCCATCGAGCTCGATCAGCAGCACCGCCGCCGCATCACGGGGGTACTCCTCCAGACCCAGCGAATCGTTGACCGCCTCAAGGCAGAGGCGATCCATCATCTCCATGCCGGCCGGCTGCACCGCCGCCGCGGTGACCAGGCGCACCGCCTCCCCGGCGGCCTCCATGCTGCTGAAGTCAGCCAGGAGCACCGCCACACTCTGGGGAGCGCGCAGCAGCCGCAGGGTCACGGCGGTGGCGATGCCCAGGGTGCCCTCGCTGCCGATGAACACCCCGCGCAGGTCGAGCTCGCTGCTTTCAGCCAGCCCGTTGCCCAGCTGGGTGATGCTGCCGTCGGGCAGGACCACCTCGAGCCCCAGCACGTGGTTGTTGGTGACGCCGTACTTGAGGCAATGCACCCCGCCCGAGTTTTCGGCGATGTTGCCGCCGATGCTGCAGGCCACCTGGCTGGAGGGATCCGGGGCGTAATAAAAGCCATCGCCCGCCACGGCCCGGGTGACCCAGCTGTTGATCACCCCCGGCTGCACGGTGATCGTGTGGTTCTCGAGATCGAGGGCCAGGATGCGGCGCATGCGGCTGGTGGCGATCACCAGCGCGGGTTGCTCTGCCACCGCCCCTCCCGAGAGGCCGGTGCCACTGCCACGGGCCACGAACGGCACCCCCTGCTGGTGCGCGAGCCGCACCGCCGCAGCAAGGTGCTCAGTGCTCTCGGGCAGCACCACCAGCGACGGTTGGTGCCGCTGCAGGGTCAGGCCGTCACAGTCGTAGGCCAGCAGCTCCTGGGGCGCAGCGACCACGGCCTGCGCCGGCAACACACGCCTGAGACCCTGCTCCAGCAGCCGCCAGTCGATCGCTCCAGACAAGCCCGCCAAGCCCGCTCAAGGAACCCTGAACTTACCGGCAGGCAACGGTTCCGGCATCAACATGAGCGCTGGGGGCCTGTTCTGGGTCAAGATGGCCGCCGGTTTCGTTGCAGCTGGCTGCTTTGACCTCGGCACCCGTCTCGGCTCCGGCCCTGAACACCACCCGCTCCCAGGAGCTGTTCGCAGCAGCGCAGAGCCTGATGCCGGGGGGCGTCAGTTCGCCCGTGCGCGCCTTCAAATCGGTGGGCGGCAACCCCGTGGTCTTTGACCGGGTCAAGGGGGCCTACGCCTGGGATGTCGATGGCAACCGCTACATCGATTACATCGGCAGCTGGGGCCCGGCCATCTGTGGTCATGCCCATCCCGAGGTGATCGCCGCCCTGCATGAGGCCCTCGAGAAGGGCACCAGCTTCGGGGCCCCCTGTGCCCTCGAAAACCGCCTGGCTGAGCTGGTGATCGAGGCCGTGCCCAGCGTTGAGATGGTGCGCTTCGTCAACAGCGGTACCGAAGCCTGCATGTCGGTGCTGCGCCTGATGCGCGCCTTCACCGGCCGCGAAAAGATCATCAAGTTCGAGGGCTGCTACCACGGCCACGCCGACATGTTTCTGGTGAAGGCCGGTTCCGGGGTGGCCACCCTGGGTCTGCCCGACTCACCGGGCGTGCCGCGCACCACCGCCGCCAGCACCCTCACGGCCCCGTACAACGACCTCGAAGCGGTCAAGCAACTGTTTGCCGAAAACCCCGGCGAGATCGCCGGTGTGATCCTTGAGCCCGTCGTGGGTAACGCCGGCTTCATCCCACCGGTGCCGGGTTTCCTCGAAGGCATCCGCGAGCTCACCAAGGAGCACGATGCCCTGCTGGTGTTTGACGAGGTGATGACAGGCTTCCGCATCAGCTACGGCGGTGCCCAGGCCAGGTTTGGCGTCACCCCTGACCTGACCACCATGGGCAAGGTGATCGGCGGTGGCCTGCCCGTGGGCGCCTACGGCGGCAGGGCCGAGATCATGGCCATGGTGGCCCCCGCTGGCCCCATGTACCAGGCGGGCACCCTGAGCGGCAATCCGCTGGCCATGACCGCCGGCATCAAGACCCTCGAGCTGCTGAAGCAGCCCGGCAGCTACGAGCGCCTCGAGGCGATCACCCAACGGCTGATCCAGGGGATCCTCAAGGCCGGCAAGGATGCGGGTCTGCCGATCAGCGGCGGTTCGATCAGCGCCATGTTCGGTTTCTTCCTGTGCGACGGACCGGTGCGCAACTTTGACGAGGCCAAGGCGGCCGATACGGCCCGCTTCGGCAGGCTGCACCGCGCCATGCTCGAGCGCGGCGTCTACCTGGCCCCCAGCGCCTTCGAGGCGGGCTTCACCTCGCTGGCCCACAGCGACGACGACATCGACGCCACGATCGCGGCCTTCCGCGAGTGCTTTGCGGCGGTGGCCTGATGCGTCGCCGCCTGAGCCTGCTGCTGACCGGCCTGTTCGCTGGGGCCGGCCTGCTGGCTGCCTGCAGCCGCAGTGATCAGAACGCCTCAGGTGTGCTCAATCTCAAGGACGGCGTACCGGTCGGGGCGGTGCTGGCCCTCAGCGGAAACGCCAACGTCTATGGCCAGGACCAGCGCGTGGGGCTCAACCTGGCCCTGGCAGCTATCAATGGCCAAGGCGGCATCAACGGCACCCCACTGCAACTGGCGATCGAGGACAGCGGCAGCGATGACCCGGGCGCCAACGCCGCCATGACCCTGCAGATCAACCGGGGCATGCTGGCGATCATCGGCCCCACGCTGTCGCAGCAGGCCTTTGCGGCCAACCCCATCGCCCAGAGGCGCGGCGTGCCGGTGGTGGCGCCATCGAACACCGCCACCGGCATCCCCCAGATCGGCCACTTCATCAGCCGTGTTTCAGCCGGCAGCGGTGTGATCGCTCCCCTGTCGATCGCCAAGGCACTTCAGCTGAACCCAGGCATCCGCCGGGCGGCGGTGTTCTATGCCCAGGACGATGCCTACAGCACCGCCGAGACCGTTGTGTTTCAGAAAGCCCTGGCCGCCAAGGGGCTCAAACCTGTGACGGTGCAGCGCACCAACCTGGCCGACAGCGACTTCCAGAGCCAGATCAGCTCCACGCTGGCCCTCAAGCCCGATCTGATCGTGCTCAGCCTGCAGGGTGTCGACGGCGGCAACCTGGTGCGCCAGCTCAGGGAGCTGGGCTACAAGGGCACGATCGTGGTGGGCAACGGCATGAACACGCCGAACATCTACCCGATCTGCCAGAAGTACTGCGACGGTCTGCTGATCGCCCAGGCCTACAGCCCCGAACTGGCCACCCCCGCCAACCGGGCCTTCGTGCAGGCCTTCAGCAAGGCCCAGGCCGCCGGAGGCAAGGGGCCCCTGATCCCGCCCCAGCTCACGGCCCAGGCCTACACGGCGTTGCAGGTGGTGGCCGAGGCCCTGCAACGGCTTGACAACCGCAAACCGCTCAAAGGCCTGTCGGTGGCCGCAGCCCGCACGGCGCTGATGGACGAAATCCTGGGTGGTACCTACCAGACACCCCTGGGCGAGATCCGTTTCACCCCGGAGGGAGAGGTGGTGCAGAAGGATTTCTTCGTGGCCCAGGTGCGCATGAACCCCGGCGGCCGCAGCGGCCGCTTTGCCCTACTCCAGTGATGCTGCAGGGTTGAGCGATGGCCGATCTGACCCAACTGCTGCTCAACGGGCTCTCGATCGGTGCGGTGTATGCCCTGTTTGCCCTGGGTTACACGCTGGTGTTTTCGGTGTTGGGGGTGATCAACTTTGCCCACGGGGCGGTCTTCACCCTGGGCGCGTATTTCACCTACCTGCTGATCGGCGGAGCCGTCGGCGCCAACGGTCTACTGGCTGGGTTTCAGCTGCCGTTGGCCCTGCCCTTCTGGCTAGCCCTGCCACTGGCCGGGCTGGCCGCGGCGGCGGTGGCCCTGGTGATCGAGCGCATCGCCTTCAGGCCCCTGCGTGATCAGGGGGCCGATCCGCTCCTGGCCCTGATCACCAGCCTGGGGGCCGGGGTGGTGCTGGTCAACCTGATCCAGCTGCTGGTGGGGGCCGAAAGCTATGCCATCCCGACCACGGCATTGGCCGGGTTGCCAGCCGCCGTCAGGCTGCTGGGGGCCCAGGTGCGCACGGTGCAGCTGCTGCTGCTGCTGGTGGCCGCCGCGCTGGTGGCGCTCCTGAGCCTCTGGATTGACGGCAGCCGCAGCGGCAAAGCCCTGCGGGCTGTCGCCGAAGACCCGACCACGGCCCAGTTGCTGGGCATCCCCAGCGGCCGCATGATCCAGATCGCCTTTGGTCTCAGCGGGTTTCTGGCCGGCATCGCCGGCGGCCTGGTGGGCCTGAGCGTCAGCATCGCCGGGCCCTACTTCGGCATCGGCTACGGGCTCAAGGGCCTGGGGGTGCTGGTGCTCGGCGGCCTGGGCAGTGTGCCCGGGGCCGTCCTGGGGGGCCTGATCATCGGGATTGCCGAAGCGTGCGTGCCGGCCGAGCTCTCGGGCTACCGCGACGTGGTGGCCTACGGCTTTCTGTTTGTGGTGCTGCTGGTGCGGCCCCAGGGATTGCTGGGCCGGGTGTTGCCCACCAAGGTCTGAGCTGTGGTCGATGCCACCCTGCTGACCCAGATGGTGATCGGTGCCCTGCTGGGGCTCTCGGTCTACCTGCCCCTGCGCTGCGGCCAGCTGTCGCTGGCCACGCCGGGGTTCTATGCCATCGGTGGCACCCTGGCGGCACTGCTGTCGACCCGGGTGAACGCCCTGGGCGGCAGCGAGCCCAGCTACCCGATCAGCTCGGTGCTGCTGGAGATGGCCCTGACAGGGGCATTATGCGGCGTACTGGCCAGCGGCATCGGCGCGGTGGTGCTGCGGCTGCGGGGGGTCTATCTGGCCATCGCCACCATCGCCCTGGTCGAGATCCTGCGGGTCACCACCCTGAACCAGGAGGCCCTGGGCGGGGCCGTCGGCATCTTCGGCATCCCCCAGCCGTTTGACGATCCGGCTGGCTATGCCCTGTTCGGCGCTGGGCTGCTGGCGGTCATCTGCTGGCTGTGCGACCGGCTCGAGCGCAACCGGCTGGGGCGGGCCATGGCCGCCATCCGCGACGACGAGCTGGCCGCCGCCTGCCAGGGCATCGATACCGAGCGCAGCAAGCTGGTGGCCTTTGTGCTCAGCGCCGTGGTCGCCGGCCTGACCGGGGTGATCAGCGCCCACTTTTTCAACAGCTGGAACGCCCGGCTGGGCAACTTTGACGCCAGCATCACCACCCTGGCCTTCGTGGTGTTCGGCGGCTCGCGCACCTGGGCCGGCCCTGTGCTGGGGGGCCTGGTGCTGACCGCCCTGCCCGAGCTGCTGCGCCCGATCGGCGATCTGCGGCTGATCGTGTTTGGCCTCGTGATCCTGGTGGGGCCATTGCTCCTGCCCCAGGGACTGGTCAATCCGTCGCTGATCGGCTGGCTCACACAGCGGCGCCCATGAGCACGCCCCTGCTCGAGACCCGCAACCTGGGCGTGCGCTTTGGCGGATTGCAGGCGCTCGAGGGCATCGACCTGCAGGTCCATCGCGGCGAGATCTTCGGCCTGCTGGGGCCCAACGGTGCCGGCAAGACGACCCTGTTCAACCTGATCTCGGGGATCACCCCCGCCAGCAGCGGCGAGGTGCTGTGGCGTGGGGGAAGCATTGGCGGCCTGGATGCCAACCGCATCGCCCGCCTGGGCCTGGCCCGCACCTTCCAGAACCTGCGGCTGTTCAGCTCACTGAACTGCCGTGACAACGTGCTGGTGGGCATGCACCGCCAGGCCAGGCTGCCCTGGGCCGCAGCCCTGCTGGGCACGCCCCTGGCCCAGCGACGACAGCGGGAGCTGAAAGACCGCGCCCAGGAGCTGCTCGCGTTGCTGGCGATCGGCCATCTGGCCGAGCAGAACGCCGCAGGCCTCTCCTATGGCGATCGCCGCCGCCTGGAGATCGCCCGCGCCCTGGCCAACAGCCCCGAGCTGCTGCTGCTCGATGAACCCGCGGCCGGCATGAACCCCGGCGAAAAAGACCAGCTGCGCGACCTGATCCGCCGCCTGCGCGACCGGTTCGACCTGACGATCCTGATCATCGAACACCACGTGCCGCTGATGCTGGGCCTGTGCGACCGGCTGGCGGTGCTCAACTTCGGTCGCCGCATCGCCCTCGGCTCTGCGGACGAGGTGCGGCAGGATCCCGCGGTGATCGAGGCCTATCTGGGGGGCAGCCGATGAGCACCCCGTTGCTGGCGCTCGAGCACCTCACGGTGCGCTACGGCGGCATCACCGCCCTGCGCGACCTCTCCCTGGAGGTGCACTCCGGTGAGATGGTTGCCCTGCTGGGTGCCAACGGTGCCGGCAAGAGCACGACCCTGCGGGCCATCTCGCAACTGGTCACCGCAGCCAGCGGGGCCATCCGCTGGCATGGGGCAGCGATCAACGGCATGGCGCCTGAGCGCACGGTCAGGCTGGGAATCAGCCACTGCCCCGAGGGCCGGCGCGTGCTGGCCCGTCAGAGCGTGGCCGACAACCTCGACCTGGGGGCCTGGCTCCGTCGCGACCGGGCCGGCATCGACCACGATCTGGACCGCTGTTTCGACCTGTTCCCACGGCTGGCCGAGCGCCGCAACCAGCTGGCCGGATCCCTGTCGGGGGGGGAGCAGCAGATGCTGGCGATCGCCCGGTCGCTGATGGCGCGTCCCACCCTGCTGATGCTGGACGAGCCCAGCCTGGGCCTGGCCCCCAAGCTGGTGGCCGAGGTCATGGAGGCGCTGCGGGCGCTTCACCAGGACGGTCTGACCATGCTGCTGGTGGAACAGAACGCCAACGCCGCCCTGGCCATTGCCGATCGCGCTTATGTACTGGTCTCAGGCAGCATCGAGCAACAGGGCAGTGCCGCCGCGCTGCGCAACGATGAACGCATCAAAGCTGCCTATCTGGGGCCTTGATGCTCAGGCCTTGTCGACCTGCTGCTCACTGCTGCCGAAGGCATGCAGCAGGGCATCGCCCCAGCTGTTGATCGCCGTCAGTTGATGGTCTTCGGCGCCGGCCAGAGCCTTGCCCTGCTCGCGCAGCAGCACGGTCTTGTCGAGGCTGTGACCGTGGGCCGCGGCGATGGTCAGCACATCGTCGACACCGGTGGCGGCATGGAGCTTGTCGCGCAGCTGCCCGTCAGCTGACACCGAGGCAGCAAAGGAACGCAGAGCAGAAAGCGACATGTCGAAGAACGCAACGCCCCAGTCCTAGCAGCACCTGGGATCAGAGCTAGCGTTTCTGCCATGGCAGCGCGGTTGGTGGATCTTGGCGCCCGGCTGCGCAACCTCACGGCGCGGCAACGCCGCAATGCCATGGCCGCGGCCATGGCCGTGGTGGTGATCGCCGGGGGGCTGGTGCTGCATCGCATCCAGCGGGCCCAGCAGCGGGAGCGGGCCCGCCAGGCCGCCCTGGCCGTGCCGGTCACCACGGTGACCGCCCTGGGCCGGCTCGAGCCGGAAGGCGAAGTGATCAGCGTGGCTCCGCCTGCCGGCGCCATGGCCGGAGCCCAGGTGCGACTCAGGCGGCTGCTGGTCGAAGAAGGTGACACGGTGGGCCAGGGCCAGCTTCTGGCCGAGATGGACTCCCTCACCCGTCTGAACCGAGCGGTCGAGGAAGCCGCTGCCCAGGTGGCCATCGCCCAGACCCAGTTGCAGGTGGCCACGGCCACCCAGCGCAGTGAGTTGCACACCCAGCAGGCGCGTCTGCAGCGGGCTGAAGCCAACCTGCGCACGGCCGCCGCCGAAGCACGCCGCTACGGGGAGCTTTACCGCAGCGGGGCAACTTCAGCTTCGCTGTTTGAAAGTCGCGTCCTGAGCCTGGACACCGCACGCGCCGAGGTCAGCGAAGCCCGCAGCCGTCTGCAGCGACTCCAGACCCGCGTGAGCACTCCCGATGGGGCGGTCAGCCTCGAGGAGGCCAAAGCCCAGCGGGAGCTGCTGGCGGCCCGCCTGCACCTGCGGCGCACCACGGCTGAGCGCGACGACGCCCTGGTGCGCGCCCCGATCGGCGGCCGGGTGTTGAGCGTCCTGACCCGTCCTGGAGAAGTGCCCGGCGCAGGCGGCATCCTCGAACTGGGGCGCACCGAACGGATGCAGCTGGTGGCCGAGGTCTACCAGAGCGATCGCAACCGCCTGCAGCTGGGCCAACCGGTCTCCATCAGCAGCAGCGCGCTCACGGCACCCCTGCAGGGCACGGTCAACCGGATCGGCGCGATCGTGCGGCGCCAGTCGCTGATCAACACCGACCCCAGCGCCAACACCGACACCCGCGTGATCGAGGTGCGGGCCCGGCTTGACCCGGCCAGCAGCCGCAGGGCCGCCGACCTGTCCAACCTGCAGGTCACCGCCGTGTTCGGGCGATGAGACCGGCAGCCCGCCTGTGGCAGCAGCTGCGGCAGCGCACCCCCCTGGGCTGGCTGCAGCTGCTCCATGACCCGGGCCGGTTGCTGGTGGCGCTGGCCGGCATCGCCTTCGCCGATGTGCTGATGTTCACCCAGCTCGGGTTTCAGGCCTCGATCTACGACGCCAACACCCGCTTTCACCGGGCCCTGAACGCCGACATCGTGCTGATCAGTCCCAAGGCCCAGAACCTGCAGAACCTCTCGACGTTTCCGCGCAGGCGCCTGCTGCAGGCCATGGATGTGCCGGGTGTGCGTGACGGCCATGGCCTGTACGTGAACACCCTCACCTGGAAAAATCCCGACACCCGCCGGGACGCAACGGTGCAGCTGTTCGGCTTCGATCCCGATGCCCGACTGTTCAACATCCCCGAGGTCAACGCCCAGCAGCAGGAGCTCAAGCAAGCCGACACGGTGCTGTTCGATCGGGGCGCGCGGGGCCCTTACGCAGCGACCATCGCGGCACTGGAGCAGGGCAAGACCCTGAGCACCGAGGCCGAACGGCGCACCCTGAGGATCTCCGGGCTGTTTGCCCTGGGAGCCAGTTTCGGCTCCGACGGCACCCTCATGGCAAGCGATGTCACCTTTCTGCGGCAGTTTCCCAGGCGCAACGTCGGCAGCCTGAGCCTCGGCCTGATTCAGCTGCAGCAGGGAGCCGATGCCGACCTGGTCGCCGAGCGCCTGCGCCGCCATCTCGACGCCGATGTAACGGTGCTCACCAAGAGCGGCTACGTGGCCTTCGAACAGGCCTACTGGCGACGCGCCTCTCCGGTAGGTGTGATCTTCGGCATGGGCACGGTGATGGCCTTCGTCGTGGGTGTGGTGATCGTCTACCAGGTGCTCTCCACTGATGTGGCCTCCCATCTGGGCGAATACGCCACCTTCAGAGCCATGGGCTTCCGCAACCGCTACCTGCTGGGGGTGGTGTTCGAGCAGGCCCTGGTGCTGGCAAGCCTGGGGTTTGTGCCCGGGTTCGTACTTCCGCTCGGCATCTATGCCCTGGCGTCGAAGGCCACCTTCCTGCCGATCGCCATGACCGCCGAGCGGGCCATCAAGGTGTTTCTGCTGACCGTGCTGATGTGCGGTGCTTCAGGTGCGATCGCCACCCGTCGGCTCCAGGGGGCCGACCCGGCCGAGCTGTTCTGAGCACGCCATGGCCAGGGAAGCGGCGATCAACATTGCGGGGCTCGGGCACCACTTCGGCAGCGGCAGCCTGCGCCGCGCGGTGTTGCACGACATCACCCTGACGGTGGCAGCCGGTGAGATCGTGCTGCTGACCGGCCCGTCGGGATCGGGCAAGACCACCCTGCTGACCCTGATCGGCGCCCTGCGCCATGGCCAAGGCGGCAGCCTGCAGGTGCTGGGGCGTCAGTTGATCGGGTGCAGCGACCGGCAGCTCAGTGAGGCCCGCCGCGATCATGGCTACATCTTTCAGGCCCACAACCTGCACCGCAGCCTGACCGCACTGCAGAACGTGCGCATGGCCCTGGAGGTGCGGGGCGAATGCGATCGCACGGCCATGGACGACCGCGCCGCCTCGATGCTGCAGCAGGTGGGTCTGGCACCCCAGCTCCACAGCTACCCCGATCAGCTGTCGGGCGGTCAGAAACAGCGGGTCGCCGTGGCGCGGGCCCTGGTGCACAGCCCACCGTTGGTGCTGGCCGACGAACCGACAGCCGCCCTTGACAGCCGCTCGGGCCGCGAGGTCGTGACCCTAATGCAGCAGCTCGCCCGCCAGCAGAACAGCACGATCCTGCTGGTGACCCACGACAACCGCATTCTTGACATCGCCGATCGGGTGCTGAACCTCGAAGACGGACTGCTAAGCGAAGACGGCCCGTTGCGTGAAGACAGCCCTGGCTCCGCCACCGGCGAGGGCGTCTGATGACCACGTGTCGCACGGCATGGCACGCCGCAGCGATTGGCAATAGGGTTCGCCCGTCAGCTCAAGGACCATGGCGCCAGAGCGGTTTTTTCTGGAACTCGATCCACCGGCAGCCACCCAGGCGAGCTGGCCCCATGTGGTGATCGTGGGCGGGGGCTTCGCCGGCTTGCGGGCCACCCATCGCCTGATCGGCAAACCGGTGCGGGTCACCCTGATCGACAAACGCAACTTCAACCTGTTTCAACCGCTGCTGTACCAGGTGGCCACGGGCCTGGTCGGCCAGGCCGATGTGGCCTCACCCCTGCGGCAGATGATCGGCAACGCACCAAACGTGCAGGTGCTGCTGGGCGAAGTTGACGAGATCAATGTCAACGACAAGGAAATCGTCTTCAACGAACGGCGGTATGCCTACGACCACCTGATCCTGGCGACGGGCTCGGGCAGCAGCTTCTTCGGCCACGAGGAGTGGCGGCCCATGGCACCGCCGATGAAAATTCTCGAGCACGCCAACGAGATTCGGCGGCGTGTGCTCTCGGTGCTCGAGGAGGCCGAGCAAACACCGGATCCAGAGAGCAGAAAGCTGCTGCAGAGCGTTGCGGTGATCGGCGCTGGCCCCACCGGCTGTGAACTGGCCGGTTCCCTGATCGACCTGATGCGCCACGCGATCGAGCGCGACTTCAAGCAACTGCGGCCGCAGGACTGCCGGGTGTTGCTCGTCGACCCGGGCGATCGGGTGCTGCGGGCCATGCATCCGTCGTTGTCGGAGGCAGCTGGGAGCTATCTGCAACGTAGCGGTGTCGAGCTGGTGCTGGGCGGTCGGGTGCAGCAGATCAGCGCGACCGAAGTCACCCTCACCCTCAAAAGCACGGGGGAGGAGCAACGGCTCCAGGCCGCGACCGTCTGCTGGACCGCAGGCGTCAGGGCCTCCCACCTGGGCAAGGTGCTCGCGGCAGGCAGCGGTTGCCAGGTCGACAAGGGAGGCCGGGTGATCGTGGAGCCCGACTTCTCGATTCCAGGCCACCCCGAGGTGCGGGTGGTGGGGGATCTCTGCTCCTACAGCCATACCGCCGATGGCAAACCCCTGCCGGGCATGGCCGGTCCGGCTGTGCAGATGGGCGGCTGGGTCGCCGCCGACATCCTGGCCAGCGTTCAGGGCACGCCCAGGCGTCCCTTTCGCTTCACCGACTTCGGCTCGATGGCTGTGGTCGGACCGCTCTACGCCGTCGCCGACCTGCGGGGCATCCGCCTGAGCGGCCTGATCGGCTGGCTGGTGTGGGGCCTGGCCCACCTGGCCTTCATGCCCGAAATGGAAAACCGGCTGAGCCTGCTGCTCAAATGGATGTGGATGATCGGCACCCGCGAGCGGGATTCGATGCTGATCATCGGCAACCGCAACCAGCACATGGGGGTTGAGGTCGGGCTCGAGCAACGCGAGGCAGCCCCGGCAGAGACCACCACCCCGGTGGCCAGCGCCTGAAGCGCCCCCCATGGCTGAAACGCAGGGCTCAGGGGGGCGACCGGTCGTCGCTGGCCTCGTCGTCCCCCTCCTGGGTCTGCACGGTGAAGCGACTGATCAGCAATCCCATCACCATGGCCAGATACAGCGGTCCGACGACGCTCAGCGACACGCTCGTCATCTGCGCCAAACGGCGCACCGGCACGATGTCGCCGTAGCCGACGGTGGTGAGACTCACGAAGGCGAAGTAGTTGATCCGCGTGAAGTCGATGTCCCAGGCGGGTTCGAGCGAATCGATGTGCACGGTGGCTGGTGGAACGTGAAACGCCTTGTGGGACACCACATCGACGAAGCTGCCCGGCTGCACCGTCTCCAGCACGCTGAGGGCCAGCCCCCCGCTAAAGCCCAGCATCAGATAACCGGCCACCGCCCCGGCGAGCACCGGCCGGCCCACATCCTCTTCCTCACGCAGCAACTGCAGCAGCCGCAGCAGACTCCAGAACACGAACAGCACGATCAGCACGACCAGCAGCAGCCCGTGCCAGTTGACGGTGGCAGGCACCAGCAGCCAGCTCGTCAAAGCCACCACCCCGGCAAGGCCCAGCAGGCGATACAGGCGATTGCTCCAGCCGCCGGCGCGCAGACCGGCGGGCAACAGCTGACCAAGCTCAGACAACAGAAACAGCAGCATCACCGCTGTCATCGCCATGCCCAGCCGGTGCAGTTTCCAGGGCAGGGCCGTGAACACCACCTGCACCAGCATGAGCAGCAGAAGCCTGCGGTACAGGCGATGGCGCCTGGCGGTATGGCGCGCCGCAGCCGACCGGGTCCCCACGATTCCGCTCATCGGGGCCGCCGATGAAAACGGCCGAGGATCATGGCGATCAGAATCGCCACATACAGCTGGCCGGCAACGGTGATCACCGTCACGGCAACCTCTCCGAGCACATCGGCCGGGTAGACCACGGCGCTGCCGATGGTGGTCAGAATGTTGAACGACGCCGCCATCAGCAGGGGGGCGTCCTCCACGGCCGCCAGCGAATGGGATCCGCCGTTGGCCAGCCCTGCCACGGCCTGATGGGCGACCGTGAAGCTGTCGGGGCTGAGGGCTGCGATCGCCACCAGCATGACCCCGCCCGAGATGCCGACCAACAGGTAGCCGGAGGCTGCCCCCATCACGACCGACGTGGTGACGTAGGGCTCACTGATCAACGTTCTGACCTTGCGCACCAGCGACAGCGTCAGAAACACCAACCAGGCGATCACGTGGGGGATGGTCAACCATCGCCCCAGGGCAGGATCAAAGCGCAGCCCGAGGTGCCAGAGGATCTCCATGAACACCGCCAGTGCACCCAGGGTGTAGATCACGGCACGGGTGCGGCGCAACGCCGAGTAGCGACTGACGAACCCGATGACAACGCCGCACAGGGCGATCATCAGCACCGAGAGCAACCAGCTGACGTGCTGGGCCAGCGGCAACAACAACAGCAGGATGATCTCGGTGATCAGCACGACCAGATAGCCGCGGTGCCGACGCTTCAGCCTCAGCAGAACCTCGCGACTGACCGGCACCGTTGGCTCCACCCTGGCAGCCGCATGATGCCACCGATTGCGTGGCCGGCCAGGTCGCTGCAGGGCTGTCGGCGCTGGCTGTGGCGCCGGCTCGGCCCGCTGCTGCTGGCGCCCGCGGCGCTGGCCCCGATTGCCGCTGCCAGGCCCGTCGCAGCCGAGCCTGTCAGTGCCGAGCCTGTCAGTGCCCAGCCAACAGCCCCCCAACCCCTGTGGCCTTCGCTGCAGAGTCGGCTGGGTCTGCCGGGCTGGATCAAGCTGGATCTGGCGTTGACCGCTGAGCCGTTTGTGGGGGAGGCCCCGAGCCTCGGCGTCGCGGGCGCCTGGATGCAGCAACTGGTGCTCAACACCACGGTCAGTTCAGGCTTGACGCGCGACACAACGCAGTGGCGCGAAATCGACCGCTGGGCCGTCAATCTGCAGCTGAGCGCCTTCAGTGGCAACGCCAACCTGGGACAGACCCTGGGCACGGCATTCCCGCTGCAGACCACCGCCCATCCGGTGGGTCTGTGGCTGACCGAAGCGGCCGTCGAGCGCAGGTCAGCCGGCGGAGCGCTCTTCTTCAAGGCGGGCGTCCTGCCCCTGAATCCGGGATTCGTGCAGGCCCCGGTGCTCAACAGCTACATCCATTCGGCGTTGAACAACACTCTCAACCTCGAGACGTACGGACTGCCGATCAACCCCTTTGCGGCCCCTGGTGCGACGGCCCACCTGCGGCTTGGCCACGGCAGCGAACTCAGGCTGGGACAGTTCTGGCTCGAACCGGTCAACGGCATCGCCGCGCTGTTCGGCGTCAATCCCCGGCAGCCCAGCGTGGGCGGCAGCCTGCAGATCCTGCAATGGAACCTGCACGATCTACCGGGAGCGGCCTCCGCACGGCGACCGCTCCTGCACAACCGGCAGCCTATCGCGCGGCAGCTGCCGCCACCACTGCTGCAGATCGGTGCCTACAACACAACCAATCCCGATTCGAACCAGGTGGTCTATGGGCTGTTGACGCTGGACGCGCCCTTGCCACTGGGGCTAGATCATCGCCTCTGGTTTGGCCTCAACCAGGGGTTCGATCCACAGAACAACCCCAACCCCAGTTTTCTGGCGGGCGGGTGGCTGGCCCAGGGGCTAGTGCCTGGCCGACCCCTCGATGTGTTGGCCGTCGGCTACGGCAGCACCAGCTTCAGCCAGGTGTTGACACCCGGCCTGCGGCCAGAGGGTGTGCTGGAACTGAACTACACCATCCCGATCAGCAGCCAGCTGTCGATTCAGCCTGTACTGCAGTGGATTCTGCAGCCAGGTGGCAGCAACAGAGCTGCCGTTGTGGCCGCTGGCATGCAGCTCAGCCTCAGTTTCTAAGCCTCAGTTTGTGAGCCTCAGTTTGTGAGCCTCAGCTGATGAGCCAGCCTCAGCAAAGACCGAGGCGGCGCTCAGCCGGTGGTCAACAAATTGAGCACAGCCGAGATGACAGTGGAGTAGAACAGAAAACTGACGATCGAATGCAACAAGACCATGCGGCGCATGCGTGAATCCTCAAGATTCACATCGCTCATGGCATAGGTCAGGCCAACGGCAAACGCCACATACAGAAAGTCGGTGAACACCGGCTCGTCACCACCGGTGAACACGAAACCCTGCGGATCCGGTCCATCGGCCGCAGGGGTGGGATTGAGCGAAAAGTAATGCTTGGCGTAGTAAATGGCAAAGCCAATATGGAGCTGCATCCAGGTGGTAAACAGGGCCGCAAAATAAACAAGAATGCGGAACCCTGTCGGCAGGATGCTGGTGGAGCTGTGCACGTCATGAACCGACAGGCTCAGCAGACCGATGCTCATGAACGCCAGCAGCACCGTGCGCTCCACCAGCAGGGCGCGATTGGCCCGCCAGCCGGCAAACACCTGCCGGGTCGCCGCTGCCGTCATGCCCTGGGAGGTGCGGGCAATCATCAGAAGATCGATCGCCATGCCGCTGAGAAACCCGAGTGAGAAGGCTTCGTCGAGAGGGAGGCGCCGCAGCAATGCGACCGTGACCGCCGTGCCGATCAACAGAGCGCGCAAGCCGCGATAGGCATCGTTAAACACCCGGGGATGGCCTGGGGCCGCACCGTCCATGCCGCGTCATCCCAAGTGCAGACAGCCTCGTCATGATGGCCAGCACACCGGCAAATGGCCAGCACAAACCGGTGTCCAGCCACTCGCTGTGAACAACGCCGAACCGTGGCACGATGACGTCGCGCGGTGATCGCTCTGCTGCCCCATGGCTGATCCGACCGGTTCCAGCGGCCTTGTTCGGGCCGAGCGTCTGCTGCACAACCTCAAGCGTGGACACGACCGTTTTCTGAGCGGTTGCTCAGCCCATCCACACGCCTCCTACAAACGGCTGGAGAAACTGGTGGCGGGTCAGCATCCAACGGCGGCCATCCTGAGCTGTGCCGATTCGCGCGTGCCGGTTGAGCTGTTGTTCGATGCCGGCTTCGGCGATCTCTACGTGGTGCGCAACGCTGGCAATGCCTGCACCAACGCCACGATCGGATCGCTCGAGTACGGCATCGGCGGGCTGGGAATCGCACTGCTGGTGGTGATGGGCCATGAAGGATGTGGCGCCGTGACCGCCGCCTATGCCCCCCACGGCGATCTGACGCCCCAGCTGCACGATCTGGTGCACACGATTCGCTCAGGACTCGACGAAGTCGACCCGCCGGTGCAGGGTGATCTGCGGGCGGCCTTTCGCCAGAATCCCGTGCAGGCAGCGCGGCATCTGGTGCAGGGCAGTGCGCTCCTGCGCCAACGGCTTGCCGACGGTCAACTGCTGCTTGAGGCCGCCTATTATACCCTGCGCCGCGGCGAAATCGAATGGCTGGGTCAACTCGATGCCGATGGCGCGTTGCAGCCTTCCTGCCTGGTGGACTGAGGTTGAGGTTGAGGTTGAGGCTGAGGCTGAACCGGTGCCTGCAGCGGCACCAGCTGATGGCTGTGCAGACTTGCATTCCAATCGACCCGCCGTCCGAAACGCAGGCCGAGCGAGGCTCCCAGTTCACGCCCGACCTCGCTGCCGCCGGTGAGCCGTGACCCGAGACGGGACGCGAGGCTCTGGCTCAGGGTCTCGGCCGACGTGTCGCGCACCATGCCGACGAACCATCGCCCCTGACCGATGGTGGTGCGGGCTGAAGCGGGGCCCGTGAGGTCGCTGGCGAGCTGACCGCCCACCATTGAGCCCACCGCCAGGCCGGCCAGGGCCCCGGCCGGACCAGCGACTGCGGCTCCCAGGGCCATGCCCGTGCTGGATCCAGCCTCCTCGCCCATCCGGGTGCTGAGCTTGCGCCAGGTGAGCTGCCCCAGCGTGTCGGGCAGTGTCCTGGCCTGCCCATCGGCGATGGCCGAACTGGCGATGGAGCCGATCACGGCTCCCACCACAGCGCCGAGCCCGCCAAACAGCAACGCAGCCGGCGGACCACCCAGGGCAGCGGCGGCGGTGGCAACGCCCCCGCCGACCAGCACCTGACCCAGCACGGCACCGATCATGCTGCCGCCCAACTGGCGGCTGAGACGACTCCAGGGGTCAGCCGAGCCGGTCGAACGCGACTGGGCCGGCGCCTGGGGATCCTCGAGTTGCCAACCCAGCGCCGCCATCGCCAGCTGCCATCGCAGCAACGGACAGCCGGGCTGCAGCAGCAGCACCAACGAACGGGATCCATCCCGTCGCTGCCAAGCCCGCAGCCAGAACTGGCTGGCCAGCTGAGCTTCGAGATGGTCAAGGGCCACGCCATCGACCGCATCGGACCAGCGCAACCGCACCCGCCCTGGCAGCACGTGGACGATCTCCAGCGATCCTGCCATCGATGCAGCAGACAGATGCCTGCACAGACGATAGGTTGGCTGTGCGTGTGTTTCCCCGTTGCTCCGATCCCATGTTTGAGCTTGAAGCCCTCATCGCCATGGGCGTCGGTGCCGCCCTCGTTGCGGTTGCACCCCTGGTGGCCTCGGTGACCGGCCGTGAACACCGCATCACCAATGCGATCAGCGGCGCCGGCCGCTCCCTGACCAAGCAGGGGCTCAAGGTCGGCATCTGCATCGCCGATCGTTCGTCAGGGCTTGTGCGCCGTGTCGGCCAGGGACTCTCGGAGGCCGGTGAAAGCTTCACCGACCTGCTGGCCGAAGCCAAAGCCGACCTCGAGCAGGCCAAGTCAGCCAAGAACGGCTGAGCCCTTGCAGACTTCACGGCTGCGGGTGCGGCATCAGCTGCCCCACAGGTTGCGCATCGACTTCGGCGAGCGGCTGAGCCGCGAACAGATGCGCAGCGTGATCTGGCTGCTTGAACACCAGCATCCCGAAGCGGTCGTGCGCGAGGCCGCTTCGGGCCATGGCCTGGTGATCACGAGCCATTCGCTCGACCAGCCCCTCGAGGATCCTCTGCCCAAGCTGGCAGCTGTACTGGATCAGCCGATCGCCCACCTGCCCGAGCCGCCGCCATCGGAATGGCAGACGCTGATCCGTCGGTCCCACCAGCGAACGATCAAGCTTCTGATGGCACTGGCGATCGCCGGTTGGGCACTGCCGATCCTGCCCGGCACACCCTTCTTCCTGCTGGCGTGGTGGATGGGTTGGCGGCCCGAGCCCAAGGGCACCGGGACCGAGCCCACAGAACCCGAGACTCCGGATCATTCGAAGTCAATCGCGAGCCAGGGGGAGTCGATCCGGGCCGATCGACACCCCAGCTGAGACCAACCCGGGGGCATCGGCACCGCCAGGCGCAACCCGGCACTGCGGATCTGCAGAATCTGCCCGATCCGCTGCACCTGCAGACCTTCTCGCTGCAATCCAGGCAGATGCAGCCGGCAGCGTTTGAGCCCCTCGCAGGCCTGCCAGACCACGGTCTGCTGCGGCAGTGGCTGGCGCAACCAGGCCTGCGAATCAAGATCCTGCCGCTGCTGGTTGCCGATCAACACGGGAATCGCGAGCTGCCGCTGCACCTGACCCGCCACCGCATCCGGCAGATCCGCATCGAGCCAGAGCCGTAGCCGCGGCAGACCACACAAGGGCAGTGCCGCGACGCGGGCACCGAGATCACCGAGATCTGCGGCTTCGGCCGCAACAGCCAGCAGCACCTCTGCCGTTGCGGCCGCCGGGCTGAGCCGCTGGGCCAGGCGTTCGAGGCAGCCATACCAGCGCTCCGACAGTTCCAGGCTCTCGGCCGAAGGCAGCCGCAACCGCAACACCAGCTCGAACTGGGCCAGCCGTTGCCGGGTCTGGCTCCACCACTGCAGCAGGGGTCGCCAGAGACCCTCGAGCAGGTCAGGGCCTCGGCAGGCCAGCTGCAGCATCGGCAGCGCCTGCTCCAACGGCGGCAGGATGACCAGTGTGTGGGGGACCTGAGACCTGTCCTGAGACGTGTCCTGACCTGAGCACTGATCAGCCAGAAACAGGCAGCGCAACACCGCGTCGAGCCCTGGAACCTCCTGACGACCCGGACGCTCGGCGACCGCAGCCGCCCCATCGAGCAGCTCCCACCAGGGCTGCAGCACCGGCAGCAGCTGCTGCCAGATCTGATCAGCCCAGGGCTCACCCGCATAGGTTCGCCAGTCCAGACCGGGGACTGGCGCTGCTGCAGGCGGCGGCGTGGCAGCACCGCTCAGATCGATCGCCAGGATGGAACGGTCAGCGTCCTGGTGAACCAACGCAGCCAGAGCCTGGTTGACCAGCCAACGGCGCTGAGGTCCGGTCTCTGCACAGACCAGCAGCAGTCGCGCCGCAGCGGGCTCGGTGATCAAGGCGGAACCGTGGAGCTGATCTGCAGGCAATCTGCCGTAAAGTTGCCCACCAAGCCCATGACCTGACCCGGTGTTTGAACTCGAAACCGTTCTGGCCTTTGGTGTGGGTGCGGGTCTGGTCGCTCTGGCACCCATGGTGCGGCGCCTGGGCAACCCCCAACTGGGCGACTCCATGAGCAACGTGGGTCGCTCGATGGCCAAGGGGGGCATCAAGGTGGGCGTGACCGTGGCCGGTGCTGCCGGTACGGCCGCCCGCTCGGTGGCCCGCCACGCCGCTGAAGCCGTCGAGTCCTTCGGCGATCTCGTGGCCGAAGCCCGGACCGAACTCGATGACGCCGATCAGCAACCGGCGCCCCCTGCCAAGAAGACCACCGGGGCACGCAACGCCAAGAAGACCGTGACCGTGACTGACATCACGGTCGAATGAGAGTGAGGCGTTCGTTCTCGTCCGGTCACGCTCCAGCTTCGTCGATTCCCTCGCCTGCCTCCGCTCGTGCTTGCTGAAGAGTTGCCTTCCAGGGCCCGCCCCATCCGCCGCAGCGGCGGACCCCGGCCCCGGTTGGTTCCTTTGAGTGCAGCCGACAGCGGAGTCGACAGCGCTGTCGAGGCCGTGGTGCATCGCAGTGGCCTGCGGCTGCGGCTGCGGCTCGATCCGCGAGAAGCTGTTCAGCAGGGACTGCAGCGACATCTGTCGGGTCTGCCCCAGGTTCGGGAGGTGCGTCTCAACCCCCTGGCCTGCAGCTGCGTGGTGCAGTTCACCAGCCCTGAGCAGGCCCCCTGCGACGAGGCCGCTCTGCAGCGCTGGATTCAGGAGCTTCCCGGCAGTTCCGTTCTGCTGCGTTCAGCCAGCACGGAAGGCGGCGCCAGAGCAGTCGCTGATCCGGATGGCGACGATGACAGTTTCTTCCCGTCGCGGATCATCCTGCCGGTCAGTTCTCTGGCCCTGGCTCTGCTGGCCGGTCCACTGGCCCTGCCGCCCCTGGCGGTGGCCGGCTTCATTCTGGTTTCGGCGCACCTGAGCTTCAAACGCGCCTGGGCCGGCCTGCGCGAGGAACGCAAGATCAATGTCGACTTCCTCGATGCTCTGGCGGTCACGCTGCACAGCCTCGAAGGATTCCTGGTCGGCCCCGCGCTGATGATCAGCATGATCGAGGGAGGCGAAGCCGTGCGCGACGCCACCCAGCGCATCGCCCATTCGGCCAACACCGACCTGCTGGCGAGCCTGCAGGCCGATGTGAGACGTCTGCGCCCCGATGGATCCGACGAGGTCGTGCCCAGCTCCGAGCTGATCGCCGGTGACCGGGTGCTGTTCTTCCCCGGCGACAGCATTCCTGTCGATGGCGTGATCGAGAGCGGCGAAGGTAGCTTCGATGTGGTCAAGCTGACCGGTGAATCGGTGCCCCGCCATGCCGGCAGCGGCGATGAGGTCCTGGCCGGGTTCATTCTGCTCGAAGGGTCCCTGACTGTTCTGATCAAGGCCGTGGGCGATGAGACCCGCATCGGTCAGATCACGGCCATGATCGAAGCCGCGCCGGTCTACGACACCCGGGTGGGCAACTTCGCCGCCCGGATCGCCAACCGGTTCGTGATGCCGACACTGATGCTGGCGGGAGTCTCCCTGCTGCTGAGCGCCGGCAACATCGCCCAGGCGGCCTCACTGCTGATGTTCGACCTGGGCACCGGTCTGCGCGTCTCGGTTCCCACAGCGATCATGGCGGCTCTCACCCGGGCCGGATCCCAGGGGCTGTTGATCCGAAGCGGCCGGGCACTCGAGCAGCTTGTCGACATCGATGTGGTGGTCTTCGACAAGACCGGCACCCTGACCCAGGGCCATCCCTCGGTGGTGCATGTCGATGTTCTGCACCCAACCCTCGACCAACGTCGACTGACCTGGTTGGCCACCAGTGCCGAGCAGGGTCTCAACCACCCGATCGCCACCGCGATCGTGACCCATGCCGAAGGACTGGGGCTTGAGCCCGGGCCCTGCGAAGCCTGGGACTACCGCATCGGCAAGGGCGTCTGCGCCGTGATCGACGGCCAGTCGGTGCTGATCGGCAACGCCAAGATCCTGCGCGAGGAGGGACTGACGGTTCCTGAGCTGCACCCCGATCAGGCGTTGCAGGCCTCAACCCCTGTGTACCTGGCGGTCGACGGAAGCGTGGCTGCCGTGTTCTATGCCGCCGATCAGCTGCGGCCCGACAGCCGCGCCCTGGTCGCCGAGCTGCACCGTCGTGGCATCCAGGCCCACATGCTGACCGGGGATGTGGCCAGCGTGGCCCACGCCGTTGCCGCCCAGCTCGGTCTTGAACCCCATGAGGTGCACGCTGAGGCACTTCCTGATCAGAAGGCCGAGCTGGTGAAACAGCTGACCGAGCAAGGTCACAAGGTCGCCTTCGTCGGCGACGGCATCAACGACTCGGCTGCCCTCGCCTACGCCGACGTGTCGGTGTCCTTCGCCTCCGGCAGCGATCTGGCCCGCGAGACGGCCGACATCGTGCTCACCAATGACAAGGTCTCCGGCCTCCTGGTGGCTCAGGATCTGGCCCGCCGTACCTTCGCGCTCGTGCGACAGAACATCGGCATTGTCGGCGTTCCCAACCTGTCGGCACTGGTGATCGGGACGTTCGTTCCGGTCAGTCCGATCGCTGCTGTACTGCTCAACAACGGCTCCTGTCTGGTGGCAGCCGGCAATGCGATGCGCACCCTGGCCTTCAACCCCTCGCCCTTGCCGGCGGTCGACGCCGATTCACAACCCGGCATGAATGAGGTGACGGCCAACCGCGTCACACCCACCGCAGGACTGAGTGCCAAATCCCTGGCAAGTCGACTGGGCACGACGCACCAGACGGTCACGGCGCGCCGTCGTCGCGGCGACCTGGGCGACTGGAGCCGCAGCCTCGATCCCGAGGGGCTGTCCTGGAGCCATGTCTCCGGCGACGGCACCTACGTGGCACGTTCGGCCTGAACCCATGGCCAGCCCGCTCGGCTGTCTTGAGCTGGTGCACCAGGGGCCGACTCGGCAACGGTACCGCCTCAGATCGGCCACGCCGTTGTCGTGGACACTGCTGCAGGAACAGCTGCAACACCATCTGGGGGGCCTGCCCCTGCGCTGGCGGCTCAACAGCAACGCCGCCTCAGTGGTGCTCTGGTACGAGGCTCCCGACGACGGCCACCGCGACGGCCGGCAGACGGCCTCAACCACCCTGCGCCAGGGAGTCCAGGCCCTGCTCGCCGCCCTGGGCTGCTGCGGGGCCGAGCCGCCTGAACCTGCCCCGATTCAGATCCAGACCCATGGGCAACGCAACGCCCTGGTGGCACCGCTGCACTGGCTTCTCAATGGCCTCAGCGGCGGCGTCAGCGTGATCCTGTTGGCGTCGGCCAGCGCTCTGCTGCTGCTTGGCATCGCCGGCATGATGCTGCCGCTCTCGCCGGGCGCCATTGTGCTGGTGTTGGCCTACTCCCTGGTGGAATTGGCCCTGTGGCTCCGGCGTCCATTCATGGACGGAACCTGCACCATGGGTTGAGCCTCTGCGCGCCATGGCCCTCACCAGCCTTCCACCGCAGCCCGACAGTGCCTTCGTGGACTGGCAGATCGCCAGTGATCTGCCCGGTCGCCTGCGGGTGCGCCAACCAGAGCTGATCGCCTCGCCCCTGCTGCGCCATCACTGCCGTCTGATCCTGACGAGCTGCCACTGGCTGTTGCGGTTTCGGATCAACGCCCTGGCGGGGTCGGTCTGCATCGACTACCCCCACCACCGACGCGACGAGGTCCTCAACCTTCTGGGGCTGGCTCTGCAGCTGACGCCACTGGACGAATCGCTGTTGACGGTGCCCAATCCCCCCTTGTCGGGGCGAAAGGTGCAGAAGACCCTGCTGCATGGCGGGGTCTGCGCGACCCTGCTGGCGCTCGAAGGACTGGTGGCACTCCCCAGCCTGGTGATGACCGGTGCCACGCTGTTGCTGCTGTGGCCGCTGACCCGGGAGGTGATCCACCAGCTCAGCGAGCGCAGGATCACCGTCGAGACGCTTGAGCTGAGCTTTTCGGGCGTGCTGGTGGGGCGGGGACTGGCAGCCGAAGCCCTGGTCGATCTGGCCATCGGTGATGCGGTCGAAGCGACCCAGAACGCCGTGGACCGCGACGACCTTCTGCTCGACAGCGACCATCTGCTCGACCGTCTTGGAGACGCCGTCAACCTTGAATGCCTGGGCCCCGACGGGGCGGTGCAGCTGCTGCCACTCCATGAGGCAGCGGTCGGCATGACCATCACCCTGCGGCGGCGCCAGCACTGCTTCCTGTCGGCCAGGCTGATCAGCGGCGCGCTGGTCGTCATCACCCGCCTCGTTGATGGCGACTGGCGTCCACGCACGGTTGTTGCCGGCGATGCACTGCTGCCGGGCTCCCTGGTGATCAGCGGTGAAGCCACCGCATGCATCGAACACTGCATCCGCTCCGACCAGGCCTATGACCTGCTTCGCGAGCACCACCAGCGGCCTGAACCCGAGCCCAGCACCGCCGAACGCTGGATTCAGACCTACCGACGGGTGATGCCCCCGGTGCTCATGGGCTTGGGCGGGGTGTTTCTGGCCCAGGGTGCCGTGGAGCGCTCCCTCGCCGCCTTCCAGTTCAATCCGGTCAGTGACTGGGAAAGCCACAAGCTGGCCGCACAGATCACCGCCATCGCCGATCTGAATCTGCACAAGCTGCGGGTTCGCCATCCCCAGGCGATCGAAAGCCTGGGTACGGTCCGCCATCTGGTGATCAGTCGCAGCTGCCTTGATCGCATCGGCGGCATCCAGGTGTGCGAACGGATCGAAGCCAGCAACTCGGTCCGGTCGGGTTCCCTGGTGCAACTGCTGGCCGGAACACAGCGTTGGCTCTGCGGCAAGGATGGCGCCGTGATCTGGTCGCAACAGCTGCAGCAGGTTGCCGACCCCATCGCGGTCAGCAATGTCATCATCAACGATCTGTTTGAGGGCTGGCGCATCGACGCCGAGGACGGTCGCAGCTGGACCCTGCGCCAGTCCAGAAGCGATGCACCAGCACCGAAGCACCCGCACTTTCTGCCCCTGGAGGTCTGGCAGGGAAGCGAGCTGCTCGGCCGAATCGAGCTGATCCGCGAACCGGACGGCCACTGGCGCGAGACCTGCGCGCTGCTCCAGAGCATGGGCATCACCCTCCACCTCATCGCCAGCGAGCCGGTTGAGAATCTCAGGGACATCGCCACCGAACTGGGGATCAGCCCCGACCACCAACACGGCTCATGCACGGCGAGCCAGCGACTTGAACTGGTTCAGCAGCTGCAGCAGCAAGGAGCCGTCGGTTTCGTCGGCTACGTGTTGCATGATCTGCCCGCCCTGGCCCAGGCCGATGTGTCGATTGGCCTGGATGTCGATGACGACAGCCGCTATCTCTCCTCGATCTGTGATCTGTCACTCGGCGCCGATGCTCTGTGGTTGCCGCGGCTGATCCGGATCAGCCGCGGCATGACCCAGGCCTGCAACCAGAACCTTGGCCTGCTGGGAGCCAGCCAGCTGGTCTCCTCGCTGGCGACGGCAGCAGGCTGGATTGCGCCGCTTCAGACGGTCTTGCTGGCTGACATCCCCCTATTGCTTGCCGAACTCAACAACCTGATCGCAATGCGCACGCCCAAGTCGACTAGCCCGAAGCAGTCTCTTCCAGCGAAAGCTCACTGACCTCCACCACCAGCCATTTGTGCAGGGAGGGAAGAATCAGGCTCTTGAGCAACATGGAAATCACAACGGCGAAGCAGACAGCATCGATCACAAAGGCTTCAGACACCGGGTTGATCACCCGCTCATAGGGGATGCCGCTCTTTTCAATCAGATCGGGAATGGTGATCGCCAGGGCCATGGAAATAGCGCCCTTGGGAGCCCAGATGGAAAGAAATCGCTGCTCACCCGCATTGAGAAAGCTCGAACCACGGAAAAACAGGGCGACCGTGACTGGCCTGAGGATCCAGACCACCGAAACAAGCACGATGCCGGCAACCAGCGAAGGCAGGAAGCCCTGACTGAGATCAACAGACAGACCAGCCATGAAGAAAATCAGCGATTCGCAGGCGATGTTGATCGACTCCAACTGAACGGAAAGCATCTCCTTCTCATCCTTGCTTTCTTCGCTGGAGAGCATGACGCTCACCACCAGTCCCATCACCAGACTGCAGACCAACCCCCCCTGGCCGATCCAGGAATTGAAGCCGTAGCCGATCATCACGAATCCAATGGCCAGATCGATCGACTGGGAACGCTCAACCGCAAACCGCTTGATCGCTATCGACAGGAGGTAGCCCAGCACGCCACCAATGACGATCCCTTCGGAGATACTGCCGACAAAGATATTGACCGCACGCGAGAGCAGGGTGGTTGCACCCTGATTCGTGAAAAACTCAAACAGGGCATCTCCGATGATCAGGGTCATCGCTGCACTGATGGCGGTCTCGAACTCCAGCACACCGGAGACGTGATCACTGAAACGATGGACACGCTTGACCAGAAAACTGAATGAACCCCAATCCAACGGGGCGATGCAATAGGCCATGGCCATGGCGATCAACATGGGCTGAGCGCTGGTGTTGAAGCGCGTTTCGATCGACCCGAGGGCGACATACATCACCCCGGCTCCGATCACAATCACCATCAGCACGCCCAGCACCGACAACAGCAGCGATGGGATCAGATAGTCCTGTCGTCTGAAATAGCGGCGGCACAGCTTGACACCGCTGTAGAAGAGCAACAGACACAGCGCGATCACATGCAGGCTTTCAAAGCCCTTGTGATCAAATGTCGCCTCCGACATCGGCTGGATCGCCACCCCGGCCCCAAACAGCGCCAATGCCCCCGGCACGCCGATGCGCAGGGCGAAGCGATCGACAACGATGCTGATCACCAGCACCAGACCGATTGCCGCGAGCTGCACCGGAAAGCTGGCCAGTTGCAGAGGCTCGGGAGACTGAACGATCGAGTCCAGTGCAGCTTCACCATGCTCGGCGGCCTGTGCCAGCAAGGCCGGCATCACCGCCAGGACTGACCGATCAAAACAACTGGCGATCACGGCAATCTCCAGGCTCAAAACCCATTGGCCGGATCGTAATCAGCATCAACGGTGGTGCCACTGACACCGCCAGCCATTGTCATGAATCAGCGTCGGCCGTCACTTTCCAGCTCAGACGTTGTCCCGGCCTGTTGCGGCGCCAGAACCGCAGGCCCAGGCGATCAAAGAAAGCGGCATCACCCTGCTGTTCCACGGCCGGAAGCCGTTTGAGCTGCAGAAGATCGGCGAGCTCCCGACTGTCGATCTCAATGCCTGTGCGAACAAGACGCTCGAGAATCTCCAGACGCTCGCGGAACAGCCTCAGGTCGGCGTAGAGATCGGCCTTGAACCACTGGGGCTCGATCGGAACCGGCAGCTGGCTCACAGGGCTCTCCTCGAGCACCAACTCGGCCGCCACGGATTCGGTTCCATCTCCTGCCATGCGGCTCACCAGCATGGCGGCGTCGTGGTTGCTCAGAAACGTGCGCATGCCCCGACGCATCGGGTCAAGGCCGAGACGACGGATCAGCAGCAGCAGATCAACCCGACTGATGCCAAGCTCAGCTTCTAGACGGGACAGTGGAACGAACTCGTCGGCGGCCATGGCGATCAAAGCCCCGGGCTGCTCTGCATGATGCCGCCATCGGCAAAGATCGTGGTCGCCGTGATGTAACTGGCCGCGTCACTGGCGAGGAAGCCCACCACACGAGCGATCTCCTCGGGTTGGGCCATGCGACCCAGCGGAATGGCGGCATTGAGCTTGGCCAGCAGCTCAGGATTGTTCATGGTCGAATCGTTGATGGGCGTGGCAACGGCACCAGGTCCCACATTGACCACGGTGATGCCATGGGGCGCAAGCTCGAGCGCAGCGGTTCGCGTCATCATGCGCACGCCTCCCTTGGCACAGCAGTAGGGGGTGTTGTTGGGCATCGGCCAGTCTTCATGGACCGAGGAAATATTGATGATGCGACCGCCGCCGCCCTGGGCGATCATCTGCTTGGCAGCAAACTGGGTAGCGAAGAAGACACCCCGCAAATTGACATCCAGAACCTTGTCGTAGTCGTCAGGGGTGGTGTCGAGGATCGACGTGCGGGTCTCGATGCCAGCGTTGTTGACCATCACATCCAACCGTCCATAACGGCTTACCGCGGTGTCGACCAGGCGCTGCAGGTCATCCAGCTTCGACACATCAGCCTGCACACCGAAGCTGCTGCCGCCATAGCTGCCGATCTCCTTTTCGATCTCCTCGGTGGCTTCGGGGTGCGAGCGGTAATCGATCACGACCTTGGCTCCCAATTGCGCCAGGCACTCGACGATGGACCTGCCGATGCCGCTGTTCCCACCGGTGACGATCGCCACCTTGCCCGCCAGCAGCGTGGACAGGGTCTCCTGGGCATAGGGATTGGTGGTCATGGCTCAGACCGCTCAGGTCAAGTGGGATCGACCCAGAACCTAGGAGGATCTGCAGCGGCGTGCCGCCATCTGCAACACCCCTGGACAGATGGCCGTCAACACGCCACCAGAGCTCCGTAACAGTGGGTTCACAGCCCGGCAGAGCTCTCTACGGTGTCACCATCAACCCCCCAGGCCATGACCGAGCCGCGGACCCGCCGAGCCATCCACAGCGACCGTTTCCCCAAGCCCGTGGCCTCCTACAGCCAGGGTTTTCAGGTGGGCGACATGCTGTTCATCACCGGACAGCTGCCGGTGGATCCAGCGACCAATCAGGTCGTTGGCAACGGTGACATCACCCTCGAAGCGCGGCAGGTGATGCGCAACATGATGGCGGTGCTCGAGGAAGCGGGCTTCAGTGCCCGCGATGTGGTCAGCGCCACCGTCTACCTGACCGACATCGACACACTCGACACCGTCGATGCGGTCTGGCAGGAGTCTTTTCCCGATGCCAACGCCTACCCCTCGCGCGCGGTGGTGGAGGTCTCGGCTCTGGTGCTGGGCATCCAGCTGGAAATCTCAGCGATCGCCATCAAGGGATGAGCATAGCCATCCCTGACCCCTACAGCCTGGCCCCGGCGCCCGAAACCTACTGGCACCTGTGGTGCGACAACGATGGTATGAGCCGCCAGCGCCAGTGCACGATCGACCGTTTTGAGCTGGGTCAGCTCGGTCCGGGCGACTCACCTCAGTTTTCACGCCAGCTGTTTGAACAGGGCAACGCCTTTGTCACCTACCTGCCGGTGGGATGGAAAGCCGACTGGCACGAAAACCACATCCCCAAATGGATTTACGTGCTGCGGGGCGCCTGGTCGGTCGAAAGCATGGATGGCCACAAGGTGGTCATCAAGGCAGGCGAGTACTCGTTTGGAGGCGACCAGGGCTGCATCGCCAGCCCTGATGGACGCATCGGTCACCTGTCGGCCCAGGTGGGTGATGAACCCTGCGTCCAGCTGATCATCCAGCGCAACGACGAGGCCTGGAGACAGGCACCACCAGGATTCTTCAGCTGAGTGGACCGCCCCATGAAGCAACCGTCGGTCTGCACTGAGTGTCACGATCCGCGCTTCGAGCACCTGGTGCTGTTCAACGCCGAGCTTGAGCTGCTGGCCGATGGCTTCCGCTGGGTCGAAGGGCCGGTCTGGTTCGGTGACCACAACTGCCTGCTGTTCAACGACATTCCCAACAACCGCACCCTGCGCTGGAGCGAGCAGCACGGCGTCACGGTGTTCCGCACACCATCGGACTATGGCAATGGCCAGACCCGGGACCGCCAGGGCCGCCTGATCTGCTGCCACCACAGCAGCCGCAGCCTGACCCGACTGGAACACGACGGGACGGTCACCAGCCTGGTGAGCCATGCCCGAGGCCATCGTCTCAATGCACCCAACGATGTGGTCGTCAAGCGCGACGGTTCGATCTGGTTCAGTGATCCCCTCTATGGCCTGATGAACGACTACGAGGGCGGTCGTCAGGAGTCGGAGCAGCCTCCGGCCGTGTATCGGTTGGATCCCGACAGTGGCGCGGTGGAGGCGGTCGCCAGCGATTTTGACGGTCCCAATGGTCTGGCCTTCTCGCCCGATGAGCGGTTGCTGTACGTGGCCGAGACCGGTGGCCCCGGCGCCGCCGAGCCGCGCCAGTGGATTCGCCGGTTCGTTGTCGGCGACGACGGCCGCAGCCTCAGCGGCGGGGAGATGTTTCACAGGATCACCCCCGGCTGGGCCGATGGTTTCAAGGTGGATGAGGCGGGCAACCTGTGGTGCAGCGCCGCCGACGGCGTGCACTGCATCGCCCCCGATGGCACCCTGATCGGCAAGGTGCTCGTGCCGGCGCGGGTGTCCAATCTCTGTTTCGGCGACCGCCACCACAGTCGCCTGTTCATCTGCGCCTCCAAGGCCATCTACAGCCTCTTCACCAACACCCGCGGCGCCGCAGCGCCTTGATTGTTCGTTCCTGATCACCGCATGGCCAATCCCTCCCTGGAAACATTCCTGAAACAGGTCAAGGCGGATCCCGCCCTGCTGCAGCGCCTGCAGGCCTGCCCCAACCTCGACGCCATGGCCCGGCTCGGCGCCGAACTCGGCTTTGTGTTCAGTGGCGTCGATCTGGTGCGGCACCAGGCCGAGGCCACCCTCCGCCTCAGCGAGCCTGAGCTGGAGGCGGCAGCCGCAGGGGTGAGCCTGGAGGGTCACCTGTGGCTGATGCAGATCGTCTGGCCGAACTGATGCTGTCCTGCCATCAGCTCGAGCTGCGCGATGTGCGGCTGATCGTCGCAGCGGCCCATACCGCTGCCGCCGCCCACGGCGACACCACTGGCACGGCGCGGGTGAGCATTGCCGTCGTTGATGCCGGCGGCCACCTGTTGAGCCTCGATCGCTGCGACGGGGCCAGCCCCGCCAGCGCCGAGACCGCCATGGCCAAGGCGCGCATGGCGGCGCTCAACGGCAAAGCCACCGCCCCGCAGGAACAGGCGATCAACAACGAGCGCCCGGCCCTGGCCCAACTGGCCGGCATCTTCGGCCAGCCCGCCGTGGCGATGGCCGGAGGAATTCCGCTGCTGCACAACGGGCATTGTCTCGGCGCTATCGGCGTCTCGGGCATGACACCCGAGATCGACCTGGCCATTGCCGAAGCAGGCGCAGCCATTGTCACAACACTGACGCCATGACGATCGCGACCGGCACCAACCCACGCGTGCTGCAGCTGGGCTTCACCACGGCCGACAGCGATCGCAGCGTCGACTTCTACAGCCGCTACCTCGGCTTCAGCCCGGTTCAGACCCAGCTCCTCGAGGGCGGTTCCTACGGGACACTGTTGGGCCTGCCCCAGGGGCGATTCAGATTGATGAGGCTGCGTCTGGGGGAGGAGTGCCTCGAACTCACCCAGGTTCTCGACCCCGGGCCCGGAAAGCGACCCGGGGAGCCGATTGACGCCGATTCGCGCAGCTGCGACCTGTGGTTCCAGCATCTGTGCCTGGTCACCAGCGATCTCGATGCCGCCCTGCAACGGCTCCAGCCCGCCCTGGATCGGGGCCTGGCCGCCCCGATCTCTAGGGCACCGCAGACGCTGCCGAACTGGAACCGGGCCGCCGCCGGCATCCGGGCCTTCAAGTTCAAGGACCCCGAAGGCCACAACCTGGAACTGCTGCAGTTCCCGGCCGACAAAGGCGACCCCCGCTGGCACCACGGCGCAGGCCTGCTCGGCATTGACCACAGTGCGATCAGCATCAGCGACAGCGCGCGCAGCACGCGCTTCTATGACGATCTGCTGGGGATGCGCCTGGGTGGCGACGGCATCAACAGTGGCCCCACCCAGGACGCCCTCGACAACCTCGAGCAGACCGAGGTGCGCATCACCGCCCATCGCTGCAGCCGGGGAGCCGGCATCGAATGCCTCGACTACCAGGCCCCCAACCGCGGCCGACCGCGGCCCGCCGACCTCTCGGCGGCCGATCTGGCCCACTGGCAGATCCGTCTGCAGGTTGACGATCTGGATGCGCTGGTCGAGCGTGTCAAAGCCTTCGGCGGCTCCATCGTTGGAGCAGGTCCGTTGGACCTGGGCGCCCAGCAGCAGGCCATCGGTGCCCGTCGGGCGCTGCAGGTCGCCGATCCTGATGGCCACCGTCTGCAACTGGTGGAGGCCTGATCGTTGGGGCTGAGTCGCCTGCTGCTGCCCCCGCCACGCTGGCGTGTGCTGTTGCTGGCCACCCTGCTGATGTTGTGGCCGCACCAGGGCACCCTGTTCAGCGGCCTGTCGGGGCACCTGCTGCAATTCGGGCTGAGTGGGTTGGCCCTGGTCCCGCTGGCGATCGTGCTCAGCCAGCTCGTGGAAGAACTGGTCGAGCACCTGGGGGCCAGGCTCGGTGGTCTGGTGAGTGTGGTGTTCGGCAACGTGGTCGAACTGCTGGTCGCGATCAACGCCCTCAGCAGCGGCCTGTATCCCCTGGTGGTTACGAGCATCGCCGGCTCGGTGGTGATCAACTGCCTGCTGGTGCTCGGCGTGAGCATCGTGATCGCCACACGACGGGAGCAATCCGTGGACATCGACCCCCACAGCCGCGATCTGCACACACAACAACTGTTGATGAGCGCAATCCTGCTGGCCCTGCCCTCGGTCTTCTACCAGCAGGGTCTGGGATCGGCGCTGCAAGGTAGCAATCAGGCCGATGCCTTCAGCATCTACTCGGCGTTGGTCGCTGTGATGGGGCTCGCTTACTACGCGTTGGCCTTCATCTCACCCCTGGCGCGCCAGAGCCTGCCGCAACAGCAGCCTGCCGTTGCCAAGACCGGCAGCCCGCGGCAGTCACTGCCTGCTGTGGTGCTTGCCCTTGCCGCCATCACAGGGCTGATCGCCGTGGTCTCGGACCGACTGGTGGTGGCCCTCGAGTTGGTGGTCGATGGCTCCCATCTCAACGCGCTGTTCGTGGGGCTGTTTCTCTTGCCCCTGTTCTCCTGCCTGTCTGAGGCTCTTGTGGCCTTCAGGGCGGCATCCCGTCAGCAGATGCAGCTGGTCATGACCAGCACGGTTGAATCGAGTCTGCAGCTGCTGTTGTTCGTGCTGCCCCTGCTGGTCTTGGTGGGCATCCCGATGGGCCGGTACCTGCATCTGAGCCTGCCGCCGGTGGCGTTGGCGGCACTGGCCATCGCGATCGTGATGATCGGGCGTATCACCGACAACCGCAACGTCAACTGGTACGAGGGGGTTCAGCTGATCGTGCTGCTCACCGCCATGGCCACGGGTGCCCTGCTGCTGGTGAAGCCCTGATGACCTGCGATCAACACCAGCACTGAACGGGGACCGACCAGGGCACAGTCTTCCGTGATGGCCACGGCCCCATCCCAGGGGACCACATCCTCGGGCGCGGGCCGGGAGGTGTCGATCCAGCGGTGCCAGCTCTCAGCCCCAAAATCAGCTGCCGGCAGCTTGAAGGTCAACGGCTCCCACCAGGCGTTGATCATCAGACAGAGGCGGAAACGGTGGCTGCTGCTGGTCAGGGTCATCGCCAGTGACCGGGATTGTTCACTGAGGTCGGGCTCTCCAGGCTGCACACCGTTCCAGGTGATCTGATGGCGATGCAGCAGATCAGCCAGGCTGTAGGCCTCGCCGTCAATGACCACATCCCTGCGGTTGCGATAGGCGATCAGCTCTCTGACAAAGCGATGCAGATCGCGGTGCCGATCCAGCAGGCCCCAGTCGAGCCAACTGATGGGGTTGTCCTGGCAGTAGGCGTTGTTGTTGCCCCCCTGACTGCGGCAGATCTCATCGCCCATGGCCAGCATCGGCGTACCCGATGACAGCATCAGCAGCGTCAGAAAATTGCGCATCTGCCGCTGCCGCAGGGCAACGATCTCGGGATCATCGCTGGGGCCTTCAACACCGCAGTTCCAACTGGCATTGTCATTGGACCCGTCGCGGTTGGCTTCACCGTTGGCGTCGTTGTGTTTGCCGTTGTAGCTGACAAGGTCTGCCAGGGTGAAACCGTCATGGCAGGTGATGAAATTGATGCTGGCCTCGGCTTCACGCCGCTTGGGGCCATAGATGTCGGGGCTGCCGATCAGCCGCTGGCTGACCGCCGCCACCTGCCCAGCATCGCCCTTGAGAAAGCGGCGCACGTCATCACGAAAGCGGCCGTTCCACTCCTGCCAGCGGTCGCCCACGAACGAACCCACCTGATACAGGCCTGCGGCATCCCAGGCTTCGGCGATCAGCTTGGTGCCAGCCAGCACAGGATCGGTGTCAAGGTCCCACAGGATCGGAGGCCGCGGCACGGGATGGCCCGACTCATCGCGTGCCAGCACCGACGCCAGGTCAAAACGAAAGCCGTCGATATGAAACTGCTGAACCCAGTGGCGCAGGCTGTGGCGGATCAGCCGCCGCACCACCGGGTTATTGCCGTTGAAGGTGTTGAAACAGCCGGTGACGTCGAGATAACGGCCGGGATCAGCAGGATCCAGCAGGTAGTAGTCGGCATTGGCCAGGCCGCGATAGCTGAACGTGGGACCTGTGGCATCGGCTTCGGCGGTGTGATTGAACACCACATCCAGAATCACCTCGATGCCCGCCCGATGCAGGGCCTTGACCATGTCGCGAAATTCATCGAGCACCGCCAGGGCATCACCGCCACCGCGCCAGGCACTGCTGTAACCGTGGTGAGGCACCAGAAAGGAAATCGGCTGGTATCCCCAGTAATTGGGCAGACCTCTGGGAGCATCCTGCGGATCAAACTGAAACACCGGCAGCAGTTCGACTGCGGTGACACCCAGATCCTGCAGGTAGGGAATCTTGGCGATCAGCCCCCTGTAGGTACCGGCCGTCGCCGGATCAAGACCGGCCGACGGGTGGGCGGTGAACCCTTTGACATGCAGCTCGTAGACGATGGCCTCACGCACCGGGCGGTTGAGCGGGCGATCGCCCTGCCAGTCGTAGAGGTCAAGGTCGGCGACAACACTCTTGAGCGCCCCTGCCCAGCCATGCTCGCCGGCGGCCTGACCCTGCTGGCGCCGATAGGACGCAGGCACCGCCACCCCCAAGCCGTAGGGATCGAGCAGGAGCTGTTGCGGGTCACACCACAGGCCTGCTGAGGGCTGGTTGGGACCGTGCACCCGGTAGCCATAGAGCTGCCCGGCAGCAAGCCCCGCCACCCTCCCATGCCAGTAGTGACCGGTGCGATGCTCCTCACCCTGAAGGGGTAGGACGGCTGCCGGCTGGGCATCCTCGAGACGATCGAAGAGCAACAGCTCAACAGCGGCGGCATCGCGGGCATAAAGACTGAAATTGACACCGCCCTGCTCGACCGTGGCACCAAGCACCGTGGAACCAAGCACCGTGGCGCCAAGCGGTGCAGCACACCCGGGTGTCAGCGTGCACAGGGTTGCCGCCATGGTCAACATGGTTTGTGCCATCTGCTCCGATGATGGCCCGAAAGCGTGCACCCGTCTGCCGATCGCCATGGCTCCTTCATCCACCTCGGTGCCAGAACGGCTGCGCGCCGATCTGAAGCAGGTGCTGCAGCTGGCCCTGGTGGGCGTTCTGGTCGGCCTGGCCTGCTGGCCGCTGAATCTGGTCGACCACTGGCAGGACCTGCTGCTGCACCGCCTGCCGGCATTCAACGGTGGTTCCTGGAACCCGGCCCTGGCGATCCAGGCCTGTGTTCCGCTGATCGTGATGCCGGTGTTGCTGGCACTGCAGGCACGCCCCTGGCGTGAGGGCAGCGGTTCAGGCATCCCCCAGGCGATGCTGAGCGTGGAGACCCCCGAACAGGCCGCCACGCTGATGTCGCCATCGTCGACGGTCAAGCGCCTCAGCCTCTGGTCGATCGCCAGCCTGGCCCTCTTGTCACTGGGCCGGGAGGGGCCTGTGGTGCAGGTGGGGGGAGCGGTTGCCCAGGCCCTGCGCAGTCGCTGGCCCGGGCTGCTGGCCCGCATCCCCGCGACCAATCTGCTGGCCGTGAGCGCCGGTGCAGGCCTGGCCGGAGGTTTCAACGCGCCGCTCATGGGTGTGGTCTTTGTTGCCGAAGAGCTGTGCGGCCGATTTGGAGCCCAGCTGATCTGGCCGGCTCTTGTGATCTGCGCAGTCGCGGCAGAGATCAGCAACCTGGGCGGGCAGCCCCAGTTCACCCTGGGGCTCGTTCACCTGAACCCCCAGGAGATCGATCAGATCAAGCTGGGTGTGGGGTTGGGCGTGTGTGCAGGGGCGATGGGAGGCCTGTTTGCCCGGCTGTTGTTCGAAAGCACCCGTCGCCTGATACCCCGTGCCCAGCAACACCCATGGCGCTCAGGCCTGCTGCTGGGCGGACTGCTCAGCCTGCTGTTGGTGCTCAGTGGCGGCAACAGCGGCGGCGATGGGGAGGCACTGATGGCGTGGATGCTCGCCGACCCGCTGGGCCACCACGTGAGCGTCGGTGATCTGGTCGGACGCCTCATCGGCCCGTGCCTGAGTCTGGGAGCCGGCATTCCCGGTGGCCTGATCGATCCAGCCCTCACGATCGGAGCTGTCACCGGCCAATTGATCAGCGATGCGTTGCAGCTGGGCAGCCTGGGTATCGCCATCGGCATGGCAGCCGGATTGGCGGGCGCCACCCAACTTCCGGTGATGAGCCTGGTGTTTGCCCTGCACATGGCGGGCGATCAGCAGCTGCTAATCGGAATCATGGTGGCCTCGGTCATCGGCGCCTACACCGGCCGGCTCTGGATGATGAAACCGATTTATCACGCCCTGACCGATCTGCTGCAGGAGAGGCAAGGGGTCCTTAAGTTGGAGCCGAATCAGACCACCTGAGGTGGCCCCGTCGCGATGCCCATCACGATCGTCGAATTCATCGTGCCAAGCGCGCCATCAACACTCGCCCAGGCTGCGCTGCTGGTTCTGCGGGTGTTCGTGGGGATCTGCTTCATCCGCCATGGCTGGCCCAAACTGCGCAACCTCAAGACCTGGTCAGAGGCTCTCAAGACACCGGCCTGGCTCTGCTTTCTGTCTGCCTTCTCGATGTGGGGGGCCGGCATCGCCCTGATTCCAGGCCTGCTGACTCCCCTGGCAGCTCTGGCGATCGCAGGGTCGATGGCCTACGCCATGCTGCTGGAGATCCGCCTGGGGTTTCCATTCATTGCCCCGGATCCCTACCAGATCCCTGAGGGTGATTACGCCGGTCCGATGGGCGTGGGCGAACCCCCCAGCTGGGAAAAAGCCGCCATGTATGTGGTGATGTGCGGCGTGTTGGCGACCTGTGGCGGTGGTCTGTGGTCACTCGACAACCTGCTGATCGCCGATCTGCTGCATGCCCATGCCATGACCACCTGATGCAGCGTCCGCCGCTGGTCCTGGTGCACGGCCTGTGGGACACCCCACGGTTGTTTGATCGACTGCTGGCCCATCTCGACGGGGCGTTCCCCCAGGTGCTGGTGCCCCACCTGCCTCACGGGCTGGGACGTGTGCCGATCGAAACCATGGCCCGCTGGCTCAACCACGAGATCAACGGTGCTTTTGGCGCCCACAGCACGGTCGACATCCTCGGCTTTTCCATGGGCGGGCTGATCAGCCGCTGCTGGATCCAGGAGCACGAAGGCCACAAGCGCACGCGCCGGTTCGTGTGCGTTGGCAGTCCACAGCGCGGGACCCTCACGGCCCAGCTGGTGCCCCGGCGTTGGTTGCCGAGCATTGCCGACATGAAACTGGGCAGCTCATTTGTGCGTCGGCTGGAAAGGGCGCGACAACAACAGCCAGAGCAGCTGGAACAGATCGAATGCCACAGCTTCTACTGCCAGCTTGACCTGATGGTGGTGCCGGCTTGGCGCGGCGTGCTGCCCGTGGGCTCACGCCGCGCGCTGCCGGTATGGACGCATCCCCAGCTGATCGTGCATCCGGTCGCAATCCAAGAAGTGGCTGAGACCCTTCTGCAGGATCCGATCGAACGGGGGTGATCGCCGAAGGGTGCGCGACCTACTGCTTGGGCGCAAGCTCCACGTTTTTCTGATCATCGGCGTCGGCACGGGCCTCAATCGCGATGACAGCCTTCTTGGAAACATTGGTCGGCTGATGCCAGACGCCTGGCGGAATAAAGATGAAGTCACCAGCCTTGTTATCGACAACAATTTCGCCGTTGAGCCCGATCAGCGTGCGCGACTGTCCTTCCATGATGTAGATGACCGTTTCCGAGCCATTGTGCCGGTGACGCAGGCCTTTCATTCCAGGAGGAAGAACGATGCGATTCATCGACAACTGCTTGGAGCTCGCTGAAGCAGTAGAAATACCCCGATAAATCTGAACCTGCTGACGGGTGATGGTTGGGTTATTGGCTCGAACGGTTGTGACGCCACCACTGTTGGGCACAACGATCACCTGATCGGGAGCGGTCTGCGCGGTCGCCGGATTGACCATGTGAGCGCGCAACATCGGGGCTGTGGCCGCACCCGCCAGAGCCACACCCAAGCCAAGCAACAGCGGGGTGGCAGGAGAACGTCTGATCCGAAGGCGACGCAGCATGGAAGAGACGATGACAGAGCTCATGACAAGGAGAAGTCAAAAGAATGGGGCCTGCAGAATCCTTAACACTCAGTAGCAATGAAATCTGCACAGGGGGCAAACCAGTCCTGATCAGGCTGACCTGAACAGGCCTCTAAGCGAGTGGCGCCTAAGGAGCAGGCATGAAAAACAGATTACTCCCGGGATTGGCATCGGAGCGTGCTTCAACAAGCGTGACATAGTCACCACCTGGATTGGTCCACTGATGCCAGAGGTTTCCTGGCACAAACAGGAATTCGCCACTATTTACAAGCAGCCTCCTCTCACCCTTTGCACCGATCAAGACAGTGAGCGTGCCCTGGGTCACCATCACCATCTTTTCGGAATTCTTGTGCATGTTGCGTGGCCCCCGTGACCCTGGCGGAAGGACGACGCGATTCAACGTCATCTGCCGTGCAGCGGTATCAATCGACGAGATACCGCGAAACTGGCTGAAGCCATCAGCCTGCATCGTGGCGCTCAAAGGCCGCACAAGCGTGACCCCCCCGGTACCAGGCTCGACTGAGGCCCAAGACTCCCCCGAGCGCGGTGTCGCCGTTGCAGGAGCCTGGGACTGGGCAGATCCAGAACGGGGCACCGCCAGCAGCAAACAAAACCCCAACGCCAGCGGCGCACCAAGCCCACACAGACGGGACCAAACGAATCGAACCGGCATTTTTAAATCAGAAACGCACCTGCAGCGTTAACGGTAAATCAATCTGAAAACAAGAAGACACATCGTGCCCAAAAATTACAAAATAAAAACATCCGTCGCAGGCACCTCGAGGTATCAACCGAGCTAAAAAATTTGAGCGCATCTCGGTTCGCCCAACAGCGCGAAGGAGCAGAGCAACGATTCCTTGCGCAGAGCCCAAAGTTCTCCCAAGATCACAACCTGGTCAAACAACAACAGCGCACACATGGCCAGGGCGATTCAAACAAGATAAACGCGCTCAACGCGATTCCAGTTCATGATCAAGACTCATTTCACTTGGCTGCGATGCAGTCAAGCTCGACACGAGCTCCAAAGGCAAGGCCCCTGACCGCAACCAAAGTGCGAACGGGATAGGGCTTACTGAAAGCCGACAAGTACTCACGATTGACGACAGCGAAATCAGCCATATCCACCAAAAAAACCGTACACTTCACGACGTCACGCATGCTGTAGCCGTAACGCTCAAGAGAAGCCTTCGTATTGGCAAGAGCCTGTCTGGTTTCCGGCAGCAATCCTCCGGCAGCCAAAACACCTTGACCAGGAATCAGCCCAAGTTGGCCTGAAAGATAAAGGTGACGACCAACCTGCACCGCCTCAGAAAAAGGTGCTGAAGTAGAGGATTGATTCAAAAAATTGACAGCCTGCCGTGGAGCCGCCTCAGATGAAGGCGTCATGCACATAGCAGCAACAGCACTCAGGAAAAAACCAGACAGAGCACGGAAGGAAGTAGACGACATGGTTGAAAGAAGACAAGAGATCAAGGAAAACTGCTGATTGAAACCGTCACAGGCGCTACGTCACAACTGCTGCAACACAACTGCTGCATCACAACTGCTGAGCAGCCGGATCAACTGCCCGAGCTGCGCGCAGACCCGATTCAATCGCACCTTCAACCCAACCGGATTTCATCGTGGTGAAGTCACCCGCAAAATGAAGGCGCCCCTCGGGCCGGGACCACTCCTGGATCATCCAGGCACCACCAAGACCAGGACCGCCAAAAGCCGCTTTGACCCAGGGTTGCTCTGACCAAAGCACACTGCGTGTTGTCACGACCTGGTCAATCAGACCCGGGAGGTCCTGGCGGAATTGCCTGAGCAAGGACGCTGTGCGTTGATCCTGGGGCAAGGCTTTGACCGGATCGATCTCCTTGCCATAGAGATAAAGAAACAGGTTGCCATACCCACCCGGCTCGTCTCCGGTGATGTCAATGGCCCGCTCCCATGGACGATCCGAGGCTGCCATCGGCCAACCAAAATTACCCTTCTTCATCCAGCTGGGCTCCGTCGTCTGAACAACCCCCTTGAAGGCATCAGCCCAACCCATCTCCCGGAACATCCGCAGCTTTCCGCTGGACCAACCAGGTGTCACCTTGATGTCTTGAATCACCGAGAACGGAATCGTACTGACCACCTGGTCAGCACGAAACACCCGACCATCCTTCACCGTGACACTGACACCAGAGGCACTCTGATCAATGGCAACCACCGGTGCATTAAGGACGAGGTTGCCCTTGAACTCCTTAGCCATGGAGCGGGCGATACGATCGTTTCCACCCTTAACGCGAAAATAGGCCTTGGCATTGAACTGGTAGGCAACGGAGGAGAGAACTCCAAGTGCCGATGACGTGCCATAGGGACATCCAGCGTGGGCCTGCAGCATGCGCAGAAATGACTCAGAGGCCCCCGCTTGCCGAAGAATCTGAGCAAGCGTCAGATTGTCGTACTTCGCGATCGTTGCAGCATCAGGCCATTGGGGATCCAGAACCGCATTGAGATCAATCCCCTCAGCCACCAGGTAATGACCAAGAATGGATGGCACCGTCGAGCGGCGTTCGTGGGCGTTGAGAGCCCACGGCCATGCCAACAACTGGTAGGCATCAGCAGACAGACCATCAAACAGGTATCTGGGCGAGCCGTCGTTGATCGTTAGCAGCGGGAGTTGATAACGGCGAATCAACGACAGCACCAAGGGCATGTCAGCAGAAAAATGTCCTGCGCCTGCCTCGGTGAACTGACCCTGCTCGAGGGGAAGCGACCAAAGCCGACCGCCGATCCGGTTCTGATACTCGATCAGCGTGACCTTGTGACCACGCTGCTGCAGACTCAGTGCGGCTGTCAGACCAGCTGCACCAGCACCGAGCACCAAGATCTGCTGTTGGCGTGAAGCACCCAGCGGAGGACGCTGGCCAGCCTGGGCAGAGCCGCTGGCAGGAGAAGCTGAACTTCGACCTGCGAGAACGCCCGCACTGGCGGCGCCTGCAAGACCTGCCCTGAGCAAGGTGCGACGGTTCAGCACAACGATGCCTGATTCAACGGTTCGAAATCAAATTTAAGCCTTCAAAGAGCAGACAGGCACAAAGAAATAAAATGAGACATTAAAGACCGGACCTGAAACACAGGGGGGTCACAAAAATGGCAACACATTGTGCCCTCCGATCGTTGATGCCCCGTCAACATCGCAAACTGAAAGCCGAACATTCAATCGGCATCCATGCTGGCATCGCTGATCTGGGCGAGATCGGCAGGGCTGGCAAAATCTCGGAAAGCCCACTATCTCGGCTCTACACTTGACATCATAATGAACATTAAAATGCCATGATCAATGGCATCCGCAGGAGGAAGTCTCAACCAAAATACTGTTCAGAACTGTGAATAAAAATGATCAGCACGCGCAACCAGGCCTTGACAGAAGAACAAAGACAAATAGGATTTAAAAACGATCTAAGACGCTCGGCTCTGATTCAGACGACATGAAGATCATCGTCTCAGCTCTAGCCCCATTATTCCTTTCAGTGATGGGCACAAGGCCGATAGAAGCTGCGTCCGCTCAAGCACCTTCTGGCGACATTGCAGTTGACCCAACCACAGGCAAACAGGCCTCATCACGCTTGCAGCCATCGGAGCCTTATGGCAAGTCAAGTCTCAATCGCTATTTACCCAGGCTTCTGGAGGCGGATCCAGAACATCCAGCAACACAGGAGCTAATTAATGAAGCCAATGCATTAATCCATGAACTCTCCAAACGGGCCAGCGAGCTGTCAATGACACAAGCGATGGAGCGGGCTTTGATCCACAATCCAGACCTGGCCACAGCCTATTACAACATTCAAGGCAGTGAGTGGAATCTAATCTCGATTCGCCGCAGCTGGTACCCAAGCCTGCAGGTTGATGGCAATAAGAATGATCTCAAGGCCAATGAGCCAATGATCCTAAACCAGAACTACAGACAAGTCAAAAATCTGCAAACTGGAACAACCGGGCGCTGGGAGCAAACATTGAACACTGGTCCCGGAATCGTGTTCAACTGGTCGTTCTTTGATCCGACTCGCCAGCCAGCGATCAACCAAGCATTGCAAAGCCTCTTTGCGCAACGGTTCTTGTTTGATATTGCAGCACGCTCTCTCGTTTTGAATCTCCAGGTTGCGTACTGCAATGTGCAAGCCGAAATTGAATTAACAAACCGCTACCGTTGGCTTTTTTCAGAAACAAGAAAACTTCTCAACAGCGTTGAACGGACACCAAAGCGTTACCGTCTAACCCAGACGGCATTGGACCAACTCAAAACCGAAGAACGATTGCAACTCACAAATCTGATCAATCGTTATGAGCAATTGCTATTGAGTGCCAACCGCCTGTCCCAGGTTGTGGCTGAAACACCTGGACGCATCGTGCTCACGTCGACCCCTTTGGCGCGCGAAAGCTCTTGGCCTGGCGGGCTCGAGACGACTCTGCAACAGGCGCTCAGTATGCGCGAGGAAATCAAGCAGAAACTTGCACTTGCGCAACGCGACCGCTGGTCGGCAACACGCACGATCCATGGCTATCTGCCCGTGTTTGGTCTGTTTGGTGTCGGGACATTGGTGAATGACGCGACCACAACGACCGACACACAAACGTTGGCTGCCGGTGTCGGCATCAATTTTCGTTGGAATGTCTTTGATGGCGGCATCCGTGCAGCAGATGCAACGACGCTGAAAGCCCAGGAGGCAAGTCAGTTGAGCAGCGCCGCCAGCGAACGACTGAATGTCTCCAAACAAATCATGGATGCATACACAGGCTATAAAACAGCGTTGTTGGCACTGAAAAATACATCAACGGATTTTTCACTGGCCAAAAAAACCATTCAAAATACGATGGCAGGATTGAGCAGCAATCGCGACATCACGACCCTGATTCAGACATTTTCACTCTACAAGTCTGCTGCGGATCGCGATATCAATTCACTTCGTCAATACAACACAAGTATCTATGGCCTCTATCGCTATTCAGCGTTGTGGCCAGAAACCGCAATCAAACCACTGGATCAGCGCAAACAGGGACTTTCCAGGTGATTCCTCTCTAAACAATCGTAAAAATCCGATTGCCTATCACCACCCAGGGATCCATGCTTCAATCAAGACCATCTATTCACCATGTGTTTCTCTGCTTCAGCCAGTTTCACCGCTTCGGCTGTTCTGATGCCGCTCGGGCTCTATGCGACCCATATCGCCAAAAACTACTGACCAGAAGAACTACGTGCCCCTGGCGCTGACCCCGTTCTTCTTCGGTGTGCAGCAGTTCAGCGAAGGCCTGGTCTGGACCGGGATTGACAACGGCAGGATCGAACCTCTCACGAGCCTGTCCTCCCTGGGCTTCCTGTTCTTCGCCTATTGCTTCTGGATGATCTGGATTCCCTGGAGCGCCTGGTCGATTGCCCGGGGCAGCGAGAACACGGCGGTGCTCCACCGCTTCAAGTGGGTGGCCATCGTGGCCACGGTGCTGGGCATCGCCTTCTATCTGCCTGTGCTGTTCAACCCGCCGGCCGTTCAGCCTTCGGTTCACAGCACGGGACGCCTGCTGTATGACATCAGCAACCTCCGCAGCATCTGGCATAACTTCGTCAACACCGAGCCCGTTGGTGAACTCGTCTACTGGGGCTTCATCGTGCTGCCCCTGGTCGCGCTCAAGGACAAAGCCGTCAAGCTGTTCGGGATCCTGATCTTTGTCTCGATCTTCCTGACCTGGTTCACCTACAGCAAGACCTTCAACTCGGTCTGGTGCTTCTACTGCGCCGTGCTGTCGATCGTTGTGCTCTGGATCGTCAACCGGCCACGCCTCAACCGCCAGGCCTCATGATCCCCGAGGTCCTTGGCAGGCTGGCCATCTGGCTGATGCAGGCCGATGTCGGACTGGGACTGGCCGTGCTGGTGGGTCTGTCGATGTCGGTCTCCCATCTGTTTGCCCTCGTGGCCAACCGACTAACGCCCCGCCAGATCGCCGTTCAACTGGTGCTCGATGGCCTGGTGCTCGCGCTGGCCCTGCTATTGGGGATCCTGTTCAACATTCTGATGATCAAGGCTCTGACGGGTGCCGTGCTGCATCCCAGTGAACTGCTCGACAAGCTCGGAGCCGCCTTGATCCCAGGGCTCTTCTACTGCTTTGTGGCAGCGCCCTACATCAGTGATCTGATCGCCACCGTGATCTGGTTTCTGATCCACCTCAACGTGGTCACGCTCCTGCATGCGCGCCTCGACCTCCCCTATGACCAGGCCCTGATGATGGCGACGCCAGGATTTGTCGTGGCTCTGCTGCTGGTGATGGCCCTCTTCCATCAGGGGTGGCAGGCCAGCTATCGACGACTGGCCAGTGAACTGATCCCGGATGCACCCGTCTGATGGCACCGCTGCTGGCCGTTAGGAGTCATCTCGGTTGGCTACGCAGGCTGCACCAACTGTTGCTCTGGCTTGTTCTGCTGACCGGGCTCATCACCCTTCTGGTGTTCAGACGCGCCGATCCCGGCCTGCTGGCCACGCTGTCGGGGCGGAACCTGACCACGATGCTGCAGACCCTGCTGGTGCTGGTGCTGCTGCTGATTCCGATCAGCGGGGTCTATTCGGTCATCAGTCAGTTCGCCTTCTGGAATGGCTGGCTGGGGGGGCTCACCCCACCGGCCGAGCTGTTTGGCGACGCGGCGGATGGCTCAGGCTTCCCCAGCTATCTGATCTATCTCGACGGCATTCATCAGAGTGAGCGGGACCATCCGCCTCGGGTGACCGCCTTTCTTGAGGCCCTTGAGCAACGTCTCCCGGATCACGTGCGGTTGATCAAGGGACTGGAGACCTACACCCTGACACCAGCCCGACTGGCCGATGACACAGGTAGCCAGTGGTTCTGGCGACGCCTGTTCAGCCTGCAGGAACACCATCCCAACACCCTGGTGAGCCTTGTCTGTGCCTTTCTGGTGCAGGCCAACAACGTCATCAAGGTGGGGATCTCGTCGGATCGCCGCTATGGCCCGATCCTCAACTACGAACTGGCCCTCAAGGTGGCCAAGAAGCTCGCCGAACAGGGGTTCATTCCCCCCTCCGGCGCCAGTGCTGACCCTGTGGAACTGGTACTGCTCGGTTACAGCGGCGGCGGTGAGATGGCCATGGGCATGGCCGACTACCTGCGCCGTCTGTGCCGCTGCCCGGTGCGCATCATCACCTGCTGTGGTGTGTTCAGCGGCAACCAGCTGCTGGAACAGGTGGGAGCGATCACCATGGTGGTGGGCACGCAAGACCCGGTCGCGGCCTTTGGCCGCATCGCCTACCCAGGGCGCTCACCGTTGCTGCCGCTGTCCAACTGGAACCGCGCCGTGGCCCGGGGGCAGGTGCAGCGGCTGAGCATCTCCGGTCTCAAGCACAACGGCAGCCACGGCCCCTTTGCAGACGTCTACCGCGAGGCGGTGATCAACGCGATCGTGACCCAGCTCAGCTGTGACTGGCCGGTGTCAACGACGTAGGCGGCCGTTGCAACTGGTGCAGCTGCTGGATCAGGGCAAACGGACTTTGCAATGGCAGCGATGCCCGCAGGCGCCGCCAGGCGTCAGAGACCGAAGCGCCGTGATGTGAAAAATCGAGCGGAAGTGCCTGCAGGGCCTGGCGATAGGCCGGGCTGAGCGCTGCAGCGCCTGCAGGCAGCGAAGCAGAACGCACCAGCGACACACAGCGCTGATCCAGCCGCTCACGCCACAGACCCGGCAACACCAGGGGGAAGAGATCGCAGCAACCGCAGAGAGCCTGTTGCAGCAGGGCCGTGCTGTCGATGCAGAAGCCCAGGCTGCCGTAACCGCCCAGGCGAAGGTGCTGATCCGTGGCCTCAAGGTTGTGAACAAGGGCGATCAGTTCGGTCATGTGCAACAGCGTGGACCACTGGTCAGGGCTGAACGGCTCGCCCAGGTAGCGAACGGTTCCGTTCTGGCGGTCGTTCTGCCAGGGGCGGTGCAGGTCGTTGAGGGCGTCCCAGCCGCACAGGCCTGTCGTTCCCTGAAACCATTGCAGGCGCAAGGACCTGCGGCCATCACTGAGCTCAAGCTCAAGAGCGGTGTGGGGCAACAGCGAGAGCACCTCCTGACCACGGTCGTTGAGCAGGCCGGTGCGCATCGGCAGAGCCAGCGGGATCTGTCGGACCGGTTGACCCTCGAGCGCAAGGGACGCACCGAAGCCGAAGCTGGCCACGCTGCAGCGCAGGCGGGCGCAGACGCGCCAGCCCTGGCCGGCAAACCACGCCAGCAGCGAGGCGCCATCACGGCACCCTTCAAACCGGAAAGGCTCCTGGCCCAGACCATTGGCGGCCAACCGGTTGAAGACCTGGGCCAGCTGGGCATTGCTGCAGCGTTCGGCCTGGGACTGGCTGAACGCCAACCCCACGTTGCTCCACCGCAGACCCTGACGCAGGTGGCTCCAGCGCGGGGTTGAGGTCTCATCCATGCGGTCGGCCTGCAGGGTGGTCGCAGGTTGCTCGCCCGACGCGGTCCACAGGCTCTCGAGGGTGGTGGGCAAGGGCAGGGTGCGGTTCTGCCAGAGCACCGCCTCGCGTTGCAGACGCGCCAGAGCCGTGGGGTCAGCGTCGGGGGGCGGAGGCCACAGATGGGCGAGATCGTCGACCAGGGCCGCCAGCATCACCGGGCTGATCAGGCCCTGTTGCAACAGCGCACTGAGACCCTGCAGGCGTGGCGGCAGGTCCGCCGGAGCCAGGCGCCAGCGTCGCGGCAGCACCCACAGCAACGGCTGCAACAGGGGCTGGCCGAGATCGGCCAGCAACCGCCCGAGCAAGGCCTCACGGCTGATGCCGGTGTGGAGCAGGGTGTGCTCGAGGGCCTCATCGAGACTGACCAGGGGCAACGGGTCCTGCCAGTCAGCCCCGAGCGCCAGCGGTTCGTGCAGGGGTTCCAAGCCTGAAATGCTCCTGGATCCAGCCGTGTTGTCTCAGCGGGCGCCCAGGCGCTCCCTGAGGTGATGCCCCACACGGATCGCGTTGGCGATTGCCGTGAGCGATGGGTTCACCGCACCGATGCTCGGGAAAAAGCTCGTGTCGACGACATACAGGTTGTCGAGCTCATGGGCCTTGCAGTTGACATCGAGCACCGATGTGGCTGGATCGGTGCCAAAGCGACAGGTGCCGGCCTGGTGGCCTACTGCGGCGATGCCCATGGCGTTTTTGACATACACCTGGCGCTCCACAAGGTGATCCTTGAGATAGAGGCGATCGAGCAGGCTTTGCAAGCGACTCCAGAGGTGATCGGATGCCGCCTGGTTGTTGGGGGTGTAGGCCAGGTTGATGGCACCATCTGGCGTGATCGTGACGCGGTTGTCGGGGCTGGGCAGATCTTCGGTCGAAACCCAGAAGTCGAGGGAATGCTCAGCGATTTTGTCCATCGACCAGTTGGGCATCAAGAAGGTTTCCAGCGGTGCGTAGCCCTTCATGATCGCCCCACGGGTCTTGCCGGTCATCTGAATGTTGCCCATCGGATAGTCGAAATCGGCATCTCCGAAGTACCAGTCATTGACGGAGATCGTCTTCTGGAAGATGGTCGGGTTGGGCTCGTGCGACAGCGCCACCGCCGCCTTGCTGTTGTGGAACATGTAATTGCGCCCCACCTGGTCGCTGCCATTGGCAAGACCACGGGGATGCCTGTCGTTGGCTGACATCAGCAGCAGGCGGGCGCTGTTGGCGGCACCACAGCTCACCACCACCAGATCTCCACTGACCCGCATGGGGGCACCGTTGTGCAGCAGCTGCACGGCCTTGACGCTGCGACCCGAGGCATCGGTCTCCAGACGCCTCACCTCGGCGCGGGTCAGCAACGTGACGTTGTGGGAGCCCAGGGCAGGTCGGATGCCGATCACCTCGGCGTCGCTCTTGGCATGGACCAGACAGGGGAACCCGTCGCAGCTGTTGCAGCGGCGGCAACGGCTGAAGGGCATGTTGGCCTCATCCAGCATGACCCCGCTGGGGGCGTGAAAAGGATGCAGACCCGCCGAACGGAGATCATCGGCGAGCTTGGCGATCCGTGGTTCGTGGGAGATCGGCGCATGGGGGTAAGGACCGCTCGCCGGAGGCTCGGTCGGATCCTCCCCCCGCAGGCCATGCACGTGGTACATCTCCTCGGCCTTCTGATACCAGGGCTCGAAGTCGCTGTAACGCAGGGGCCAGGCCGGCGAGATTCCATCGATGTGGACGAGCTCCTCAAAATCGCGAGCCCTCAACCTGAAGTGATGGGCGCCGTACATCTTGGTGGCACCACCAACGAAGTAATGGCTACCGGGTTGAAACGGCTTGCCATGCTTGTCGGTCCAGGTGTCCTTGGAGAGGTAGCGGCCCTGCTGAAACACCGCCTCGGCATCCCAGTTCTCAGGCTCCTGGGGAAGCCAATCACCACGCTCGATCACCAGAATCCTGAGACCGGTGGGGGCCAGCACCCGCGCCAGGGTGCCGCCACCGGCACCACTGCCGATGATCACCACATCAAAGTGCTCTCCATCACTGACCTGCAGCTGTTCGGCCCGCGGCTGGGGTGAGGAGGTCCAGGACGGGCCGCTGAGTTCCTGCATGACGCTTGGGAATCAATAGGAGGGTCGGGGGCTATCCCGTTGGATAGCGACTGAGTTGGTTGATCATCTTGGCGACCATGGCGGTCCAGCCGGTCTGGTGAGAGGCACCGACACCACGACCGTTGTCGCCATGGAAATACTCGTTGAACAGGATCAGATCACGCCAGTGTGGGTCGTTCTGAAACAGGTCGACGTCACCGTTGAATGGGCGACGGCCCTCGTTGTTGCGGCGAAACAGATTGGCCAGCCGATGCTCGAGCTGCAGCGACACCTCCCAGAGGTTGAGCCAGTTGCCCGAGCGGGTGGGAAATTCGACCTTGAAGCTGTCCCCGTAGAAATGGGCGAATTTCTGCAACGACTCAATCAGCAGAAAATTGGTCGGCATCCACACCGGGCCACGCCAGTTGGAATTGCCGCCAAACATCGCCACCGGGCTGTCGCCCGGGCTGTAGGCGAGCACCTCATGATCACCGCCCTCAGTGAACTGGTAGGGCTGCTGCTCATAAGCCTTCGACAACGCTCGGATGCCATAGGGCGAGAGAAACTCATCCTCGTCAAACAAGCGTTCGCAGATGCGGCGCAGACGATCTTCTGGCACCAGAGTGAACAGAATACGGTCGTTGCGCCACTGGCCGAGATTGGCAGCCAACCACGTGGGGGTGGTGCGCTCGTGCACAAACCAACTCATGCTCTTGAGCACATCCAGCTCGGGCAGCCGTGTGACGGTCTCGACATCAAAGCTGGCCACCGCCAGCAAGGGAATCAGGCCTGTCAATGAACGGGTGCGGAGGTAATCGGTGCTGCCATCGGGGCGCTTGATCACGTCGTAGTAGAAGCCGTCCTGCTCATCCCAGTTGAGATAGCCCCGCTGTCCCGGATGGTTGATGGTGATGGCCAGCTGCACGAAGTCGTGCACAAACCGTTCACACAGGTCGCGGTACTCGGGCTGCTCACTGCTCAGTTCAACCGCAATGGCGAGCAGGTTGAGACTCAGCGATGCCATCCAGGCGGTGCCGTCACACTGCTCGATGCGACTGCCATCGGCGAGCGGAAAGCGGCGATCGAAGATGGCGATGTTGTCGAGGCCAAGGAAGCCCCCTTCAAACACGTTGTCACCTGAGCGATCGTTGCGGTTGGCCCACCAGCCGTACTCGAGCAGCAATTTGCGCAGCACCGACCGCAGAAAACCGTGATCGGAACGGCCATAGTGCTTGCGTTCGATCTGGAACACCCGCAGCGCCGCCCAGGCCCCGATCGGGGGGTTGGGATCCGACAACGCCCATTCATAGGCAGGGGTCTGGGCGTTGGGCGCTGTGTAATGGGGCGACCGCAGCAACAAGCACTGCTCTTTGGCGGTCTGGGGGTCGACGATGGCAAAAGCCACCGAATGGAACATCAGATCCCACTGACAGAAGTAGGGGTACTCCCATGCATCAGGCATCGAGATGATGTCATGGGCATGCAGACGGCTCCAACGCGCCGTCTCGGTGTGCCAGCGATTGGCAGGCGGCGGGGGCTGGTTCAGGTCCCCTTCGAGCCAGCGCAGCACACTCCAGCCGTAATACTTTTTGCACCACAACAGACCTGCAATCGCAGAACTGTGAATCAGACGGTCGTCCTCATTGAGATTGGGCACCATGTGCTGCAGGGAAGCGCTCCACTCCGCCTCCCGCTGCGCAAACACGGCGTCAAAGTCGTCTCCAAATGCGGGCAATGCCTCCAGATCCCTGGACCGCAAACGCAGATTCAGTACCCACTCCTCAGCGGGAGCCATGGTGCGCTGCACCTGGCGGGCCGCCTTGGTGCCGCATTGGGCTGGGTTGATGGCTGCTGTTTCACCGTCAATCAGATAACGGTGGAAGCCATCCTTTTGATACGTCGTGGGATTGGGTTGGCCATACAGACGCTGATGGTTGGTCTCGTTGTCGGTGAACAACCAGCGCCCGGGCTCCTCACAACTGAGGCTGTAGCCGCCCAGATGGGGAAGATCGTCCGTGACCAATTGATCCCCATCCAGGCGCATGGGCTGCTCCGATTCATCGGGATACCCCCAGCTCCAGGTGTTGCGCAACCACAGCGTGGGCAGCAGCGTCAGCGGGGCAGGATCGGGGCCGCGGTTGATCGCGCGGATCCGGATCAACAGGTCGGTGGGTGAGGCCTTGGCGTATTCGATGAAGACATCAAAATATCGGCCCTGATCAAAAATACCGGTGTCAACCAGTTCGTACTCGAGTTGATCACGGCTGCGGGAACCGTTGGCGTCAACGAGCTGCTGGTAGGGAAACGCTGCCTGCGGATATTTGTAGAGCCCACGCATGAAGCTGTGGGTGGGAGTATTGGCGAGATGGAAGTAGTAGTCCTTGATGTCCTCACCATGGTTGCCCTCCGGGTTGCCCAGACCAAAGGGCCGCTCCTTGAGGATCGGATCCTGACCGTTCCACAAGGCCAACGAAAAGCAGAGCCGGCACTGCGCATCGCAGATGCCGAGCAGTCCGTCTTCTCCCCAGCGGTAGGTCCTCGAGCGTGCATGGTCATGGGGAAAGGAGCGCCAGGCATCGCCATCGGCCGAGTAGTCCTCGCGCACCGTGCCCCACTGCCGTTCAGGCAGATAACTGCCCCAGAGCGCCCAATCTTCATGGCCGCAGTCCCGTGCAGCGATGCGCCTGAACTCAGACGGAAGGGCCGGCAGCGCAGGGGAGGCGGGCAACGGCCCTGGACTGGCCGTCATGGCAACCTTGATGACAGGACGGTGGAGACGGAATCGGCGACCCGCAGGGCGTTGGCGATAACCGTCAGACCGAATCCCATCATCGGGCAGGCCGGAAACACGCTCGCGTCGGCGATGGTGAGGTTGCCCAGCTCATGGCTGCGGCCCTGCAGATCAACCACCGATGTGGCGGGGTTGTCGCCCATACGGCAGGTGCCGCAGGCATAACCCATGGCCGACAGCGGTGCCTCGCCGCGCGGGTGGGTGGGCGCAGCCCTGACCACCTGAATCTGGGGATCGGCCTCAGCAGCCTTGAGCACATCGATCCAGCGGTAGACAAGACGGTCGTGCGCTTCGCGGTTGTTGGGCACGTAGTTGATCTGAAGGCGATCACCCCGCAGGCTGAGGCGGTTGTGGGCCTGGGGAAGCACGGGGCTCGATGCCCACCAGGTGATCGAGCGGGAGGCCAGCTGCTCAAGGCCGAAGTCGGGCAGCAGCCTGCTCACCAGCGACAGCACCGGGGGTGACTCGGCAAACAGGGCGTCTTGAAGCACGCCTCCCCCGTTGGCGATGGCCCCGAGGGGGAAGGAGACATTGCTGTCGCCCCAGAGAAAATCGGTGATGCCGTAAGAACGGCCGTAGCGGCCGGAATTGGACACCGCGGCGAGCTGCAGGATCGACGTCTGTTGCAGCTTCATCAGGTTGCGGCCCACCTGATCGGAGCCGTTGGCCAGGCCAAGGGGATGGCGATCGTTGGCGGAACGCAACAGGATCGCCGCCGTGTTGATCGCACCGGCTGCGAGCACCACCTGATGGGCCGTGAACAGCCAGCTCTGACCATCAATCCTGGCCTGCACACCCTTGACTTCACTGCCGCTGGGGTTGACATGCAGCTGGGTGACCTCGGCGCCGCCACGCACCGTCACCGACGCACACTGGCGGGCCGGATCGACGCCAAACAGTTCGGCATCGCCACTGGGGTCGACCGGTGAATCCGACCAGCTGAGCGGCAACGAATAGGGCGAGACCCCGTGGCGCTCCAGACCCTGGCGCAGCTCGTCGAGAAAGGGCTCCACCGGCCGGGGAGGCAAGGCGTAATCGGCCTTGCGACGGGGTTCGGTGGGATCACAGCCGGCACGGCCGTGAACCCGGTACAGGCTCTCGGCGAGCTCGTACCACGGTTCCAGATCGGCGTAGCTCAGGCCCCAGGCGGGCGCAGCCCCCTCCTGCAGCTGCAGCCCTGCAAACTCGCGCTCACGCATGCGCTCGAGCACACCACCCCAGATCTTGGTGTTGCCACCGAAGGCATAGATCGCCTGGGGTGAAAAGGGATCCCCATCGGTGCCGAACCACTGCTCCCTGGGGTGGTAGCGATCCTTGCGGAACAGCTCCACATCGGCGACGTTCTGATCGGCCAAGGGCATGGGGCCGCCCCGCTCAAGCAACAGCACGCTGTGACCCTTCTGGCCCAGGCTGGCGGCAACGGTGGCACCGGCAGCACCGCTGCCGATGACGATGACGTCGTAATGGCGGTCGTCGATGATCATGGCTCAGCTCCGCTGCCAGACATAAATGAGCACAAACAAAATGATCCAGATGACATCAACGAAGTGCCAGAACAGCGAGGTGGCCTGAACCCCCTGCTCACCTCCGCTGTAATTGCCGGGGATGAAGGATTTGATCAGCATCAAGGTCATCAGGCCGACCCCGGTGGCCACATGCAGACCGTGAAAGCCGGTGAGCAGATAGAACGTGCCTCCGAAGGTGCCCGACGTGAAGCCGAACTGAAGACTGCTCCACTCAACAGCCTGGCCATAGAGGAAGTAACCACCGAGCGCCATGGTCAACAGCCAGAAAGCCCGGAAACCCCAGAGGCTGCCCCTGGCCATGGCCCGCTCTGCCAGATAGATGGTGCCAGAACTGGAGACCAGCACGACCGAGTTGATCAGCGGCATCCGCCACTCCAGGCCTTCAACACCAGGTGGCAACCAGTCGAGTGCACTGGTCTTCAGCAGGGCATAGCCGCTGAAGAAGGCCAGAAAAATGACGCTCTCGGAGCAGAGAAAGATGATGAAGCCTGTCAGGTTGTGCTTCT
>Ga0310099_100003_pt1 | contig 90501 bp, 96 predicted proteins | sample LakMicMISRFREDD7_FD_194449 | JGI IMG/M metagenome (GOLD analysis project Ga0310099, IMG submission 194449) | Enriched freshwater cyanobacterial communities from Lake Michigan, Michigan, United States - MI23.SRF.RED.D7 | ecosystem: Environmental > Aquatic > Freshwater > Lake | place: USA: Michigan... | reverse complement strand
GCGCAGCGCACCCAGGTCGACCCCCAGCTGGCTGGCGAGTTTCTTGGCGCGGGGGCTGGCCACCACACGGCCACTGGCGCTCGACGCAGGGGCCGCCACCGCCACGGGTGCCGCCACAGGAGCGACTGCAGGGGCAGCCGGCACAACGGGAGCTGGGGGGGCCGCAGCCGCCGCAGGCGCAGCAGCTGCAGCCGGAGCCTTGGGTGCCTTGGCCTGCACCTCGGCGATTTCGGCCTCGGTCTCGACGATCAGACCGATCGTGTCGCCCACCGGTGCGGTGCCACCCGCTGCAACGATCACCGCCGCCAGGTACCCCTCCTGGAAGGACTCGACATCCATGTCGGCCTTGTCGGACTCGACCACGAGCACCGACTCGCCGCGTTCAACCCGATCACCGGGTTTCTTGAGCCACTCGACGACCTTGCCCTCCGTCATCGTTGACGAGAGGGCAGGCATGAAGATGTCGTGGGTGGCCAACGGAGGACTGCCGCGCTGTTGGGGCGGATTTTACGCCGGCACTTCTGAGCACCAGGCTCAGAGGGTGCCCTCGATCGCTTCGATCACGCCGTCGCGCACGACGAGGGAGACCGACAGCTTCTCGACCAGGTTGTCGCCCACCTGCACATCGCAGAAGCTTTCGAGCTGGCCCTGCTCGACGATCTGCTCCATCTCGAGATCACGCACCTGGCGCTGCTGCTCGAGCAGCTGGCGCTTCTGCTCCTCAAGCTCGGCCCGTTTGGCGGCCACTTGCTGCTGAATCGAAGCGACCTGCTCCTGCACCCGCGGATCGAGAGGGTTGGCGCTCTGACGGCGGATCTCATCGACCACCTGCTGGCCCTCGAGCTCCAGCTGGGAGAGCTGACCGTCGCTGTTGGCCACGGCGGCGCTGAGCTCGCGCTCGGCGTCCTCCTTCCAGCGGGGGGTGACCACCGCCCGCACCGTGATCGAACGCTTGATCGAGAGAGGACCGCCTGAACTCATGGGTCTGGCTAAACAGCGCTCAGCGTGTCAGCGGGCGTAGATCGCGTCAATGGCCGCCGCATCGCGGGCTGCAATGCGGTCGCGGCGCTGCTTGAGGGTCTGGGTGAGCAGGCCGTTGTCGATCGTGAAGGGCTCCACCAGCGCGACCCCGGCCAGACGCTCGTCGGGCCGGGCTCCGGGTCGGTCCTGCAGGCGTCGGTTGAGCTGGCCGGCGAGGGCCTTGAGCACCGCGGGGTCATCCAACGCCAGCCCCTGGGCGACGGCGAAGGCCGCCATGGGCTCGGGCCTGGGCACCACCAGGGCCCCGAGGGCCTTGCGGTCCTGGCCCACAAGCATGACCTGCTCCACCAGCTCAACCGCCGCCAGGCAGTCTTCCAGCGGACCCGGTTCGATGTTTTCGCCGCTGCTCAGCACGATCGTGTCTTTGGCGCGGCCCGTGAGCACCAGCGAACCATCGGCCAGCAGACAGCCCAGATCGCCGGTGTCAAACCAGCCTTCGGCATCGAGCACCTTGGCCGTGGCCTCGGGTTTGCCCAGGTAACCCGCCATCACCTGGGGGCCCCTGGCCAGCACCAGGCCCCGCTCGCCCACGGCCAGGCTGGTGCGCCGCTCGGGATCGACGATGCGGATCGCCGTGCCCGGCAACGGCTGGCCCGAACTGCCGCGGCGGTTGCACCAGCGGCGCCGGCAACTGAGCACGGGGCTGGTCTCGGTGAGGCCGTAGCCCACCAGCAGCTCGATGCCGATGGCCTCGAAAAAACCATCGACATGCATGGCCAGGGCTCCACCACCGCTGATGGCGGTGCGCAGACGCCCCCCCACCAGCTGGCCGCGCACCTTGGGCCAGATCAAGCGGGCGGCCAGGGCGTGGGCCGGCCAGCGCAGCAGCGCGGTTGCGGCGGCGGCCAGGCGCAGCCCAGCCGGCTCGGGGGCCAGGGTGAGGTCGCGAGCGCGGCGACGGGCCAGGCACCAGGCGCGGCTGTTGGCCAGGGCGCCGCTGATCAACCGCTGGCGGGCCGCAGGCATTCCCGCCAGCGCATCGCTGAAGCCCGACAGCAGGGCCTCCCACAGCCGCGGCACACTGATCAGATAGTGGGGTCGCACCGCCTGCAGGTCGTTGCGCAGCTGTTTGAGGGTCGTGTAGGTCTGCCGGCAGCCACAGGAGAACAGGAAATACTCGGCGCTGCGCTCATAGGCGTGCCAGATCGGCAGCACACTCAGCACCCGATCACCGGGCCGGGGGTTGACCGCCACCCCCAGGCTGCGCAGCTGGTGCAGCAGGTTGGCGTGGCTCAGGGGCACCCCCTTGGGCTGGCCCGTGGTTCCCGAGGTGTACAGGACCGTGGCCAGGCCACAGGTTCCCGTGGCCGCATCGGCAGGTGGGGGCGGCGCGCCCGCGCCGCGAGCCAGCAGATCGCCCCAGCTGTGCAATGCCCGTGGGCCCCCGGCCGCTGCCGGCGTGAGAGTGCCCAGTTCGTCTTGCAGCACCACCACAAAGCGCAGGCGCTGCTGCTGCGCAGCCGAGAGTGCAAGCCGCTGCAGCAGGGCCGCCGACTCGACCACCAGGCCCACGGCAGCTGAGTCGTCGAGGATGTAGCGCAGCTCGTCGAGCGGCGCCGTGGCCCCCCGCACCGCATCGCTGGCACCACAGCGCATGATCGCCTGATCGGCGATCAACCAGCGGGGGCCGTTTTCAGCGAACAGGGCCACCACGTCCCCGGGCCCCAACCCCCACTGGGCGAACGCGGCGGCGGCGGTGTCGATGCCGTCACTGAGTTCGCGGTAGCTGAAGCACTCCGGCGGATTGGCATGGGGAGCCTCCACGGCGACGGCATCGCCATGGCGCTCGGCCAGCACCGGCCAGAGCTGGTCGATGCGGCTGAGCTGGCCCCAGTCGGCCCGCTGGGCGAGGGCCTGCCGGTCCTGTCGGCTGCCGCCCCAGTGCACCTCGGCCGTGGTGGAGAGGAGTGGCATCGGAGCAGCCTTGGCAAAAGCGCGCCAATTGTGGCGCTTTTTTGCAGGCACGCCTGGACAACCCAGCCGCAATCGGCGCTTCAGGGAGCGGCCGCTTCAGCGGTTTCTTCAGCAGCCCCTTCAGCGATGTCTTCAGCGATCGGGGCAACGGGCCGCTCCCTGAAGCGAAGACCGAAACGGGTCGCAACGGCCGCCAGCAGCAGGGGCCGCACGTGGGCTGTCGTGAGGCCGGGAATCCAGTCCACCAGACGGCCCACCGGTCGATCGCTGATGCCGCAGGGCACGATCGCGGCAAAACCGGCCAGGTCGCAGTCGACGTTGAGGGCCAGGCCGTGCAGGCTGATCCAGCGCCGCGCGCCCACGCCGATCGCCGCCACCTTGCGCCCCTGGAGCCAGACACCGGTCTGCCCCGTGCTGCGCTCACCGGGCAAAGCGAGGGCGGTGAGCACATCCAGCACCACCTGCTCCAGCAGCCGCAGGTAGGTGTGCAGATCGGCCCCGTGGCGCTGCAGGTTCATCACCGGATAAAGCACCAGCTGACCGGGACAGTGGTAGGTCACTTCACCGCCCCGGTCGATGCGAAACAGCGGATGGGGTGGCCGTTCGGGGTCAAAGCGCAGAAATGCAGTGTCGGCGCCGCGGCCCAGGGTGTAGCAGGGCTGATGCTCGAGCAACAGCACCGCCGCGGGCCCCTGGGGGTCGTCGAGCAGGCGCTGCTGCTGCTGACGCTGCTGCTGCCAGGCCGTCTCGAACGGAACCGGCCCCTGCGGTTCAAGAAGGATTGCGTCGCCCGTGGACCGCGCCATCAGCCCTTCCTAGCGTTGAACCATTCCGAGCAACGGAGGCCGGACGCTCTGATGAAACTGCTCATCCATGGCCGCAATCTCGAGGTGACACCCGCGATCAGGGAGTACACCGAAACCAAGCTCAGCCGCGCCATCAACCACTTCGAGGGGTTGGTCAAGGAGGCCGACGTGCATCTGTCGGTGGCCCGCAACCCAAGGGTGCCGCAGCAGACCGCCGAGGTCACGATGTTTGCCAACGGCACCGTGATCCGGGCCCAGGAACGCTCCGACAACCTCTACGCCAGCATCGACCTGGTGGCCAGCAAGCTGACCCGCCAGCTCAACCGCTTCCGGGAACGCCAGCACGAGCGCAGCCATGGCCCGGTGCATCGCTCGGCCCGCGACGAGGAGGCGGGTGCGGCCACCCTGCCGCCCCCCGGCTCCAGCCTCACCGATGGCAAGGAGGCCGCCACACCCAGCCGCGGCGTGCGTCGCAAGTATTTCGCCATGCCGCCGATGAGCGTCGACAGCGCTCTGCAGCAACTCGACGTGATCGACCACGACTTCTTCGTGTTTCGCGACAGCGACAGTGGGCAGATTCAGGTGGCCTATCGCCGCAACCATGGCGGGTATGGCGTGATACAGGCTAAGGAGTAGGGGCCAGGGTGTAGGACCCTGGCTTCCTTCCATCCCTGGAGCCTGCCCCCTTGAGCGCTGAGCGGCCCGATCTCGCCCCCCTGATCGACCACGCCCAGCTCGACCCCCTGGCCGGGCGCGAGGCGATCAGCCGCTGCTGCGAGGAGGCCCGCCACTTCGGCTTCGCCGGGGTGTGCGTGGCCTCCCGCTGGGTGGCCCATGCCCGCGAGCGGTTACCCCGCAACGGTGGGGGCGTGGAGCCCCGGCTGGTGGCGGTGATCGGCTTTCCGTTTGGCGCAGTACCAGCGGGGATCAAGCGGGCCGAGGCCGAACTGGCCGCTGAACAGGGTGCTGACGAGCTCGACGTGGTGCCCGACTTCGGTGCTTTGTCGGACCGTGACAGCAGCACCCTGCTGGCCGATCTGGCCGCCGTGGCCGAAGTCGGACTGCCGTTCAAGGTGATTCTCGAAGCCGGCAAGCTCGCCCCTGAAGCGCTGGAGTTGCTGGTGGAGGTGAGCATCGATGCCGGAGCGGGCTTTCTCAAAACCGGCTCCGGCTTCGGACCGGCGGCCACCACCGCCCAGGTGAGCACCCTGCGGCACCTGGCCCGCGGCCGTGCCGCAATCAAAGCCTCGGGCGGGATCGCCAACCTCGATGCCGCCCTCGAGCTGGTGGAAGCCGGCGCCAGCCGCCTGGGCACCAGCCGCGGGGTGGCCCTGATCGAGGCCCTCAAGGCCGGTGCCTGAACACACCGGTGCCTGAACAGACCATCGAAGCCCTGGTGCTGAGCAGCCAGGCCCTGGGCGAACAGGACCGGCTGCTGGCGGTCCTGAGTGGCGAGCAGGGCCTGATGCGCCTGGCAGCCCCCGGCGCCAGGCGCCCCCGCAGCAGCCTGGCGGCCGCAGTGCCCCTGGCCCATCTGCGTCTGCAGATCGGCGGCAACCGCGGCCTCAGGCGCCTGCGCCAGCTGCAGGTGCTGCATCACTACGGCACCCTGGGCACACGGCTCGAGACCCTGGCGGCGGCCCAGGCCCTGTGCGAACTGGCCCTGGCTCTGGTGGCCGACGACGATCCGGCCCACGCCCTGCTCAACCATCTGCTGCTGCAGCTGGGCCGCCTGGAGCAACTGGTCGAGGAGAAGGGCCCCAGTCTTGAAGTGCTGGCAGTCCTGGTGCAGGGCAGCCTGCAGCAACTGGCCCTGGGGGGGTATGCCCTGCCGCTGCAGACCTGTGCCCGCAGCGGTGCACCCCTGGAGCCGCCCATCGGCGACTGGGACTGGCGCTGCAGCCTGCTCAGCAGCGAAGGCCTGGTGATCGGCAGCGCCGCCGGGGCCCAGGTGTGGCTCAACCCCTCGGAGCTGGCCCTGCTGCAGCGCCTGCCGCGGCCCCACCTGCCGCGCCGCAGCAGCGGTGAGCTGCTGGGACCTGAGCCCGTCTGGCTCAAGCTGCTGCAGCTGCTGGAGTGCTGGTGCCGCGAACACCTCAACCGCCGCATCCGCTCGCTGGCGCTGCTGCGCAGCTGCTACGGCAACATGGCGCCCCAGGCCCCAGCCCCGCGAGCACAGCAGCCTTGAGCAACCCAGCCGCCACCCAAGGATTGCTGGCCGTGCTGCGCCTGCGCGACTTCAGGCAGCTGTGGATCGGCCAGATCTTCTCCCAGCTGGCCGACAAGTTCTACATCGTGCTGATGGTGTTCCTGATCGCCCAGGTGTGGGTGACGGGCAGCGCCGAGAGCAATCCGGCCCTGGCCGAGGCCGCCGCCGCGATGCGGGTCAACCTGGAGAGCCGGGCCCAGGTGATCACCCTGCTGGCCACCGGCATCTACGTGGCCAACACAATCCCGGCGGTGCTGCTGGGCACCGTGGCCGGGGTGTGGGCCGATCGCTGGCCCAAACGCTCGATGATGGTGGCCTCGAACGGCCTGCGGGCCGTGCTGGTACTGCTGGCCCCCCTGTGCCTGCTGAGCGGACCCAGCTGGCTGGGGCTCAGCTGGGGCTACTGGGGGCTGGTGCTGATGACCCTGCTGGAGTCGGTGCTCACCCAGTTCTTTGCCCCGGCCGAGCAGGCCGCGATCCCACTGCTGGTGCCGCCGCAGCTGCTGCTGGCAGCCAACTCGCTGTATCAGGCCACGAGCATGGCGGCCACGATCGTGGGCTTCGCCCTTGGCGATCCGATCCTGCGCCTGCTCAAGGCGCTGCTGGCGCGCTTTGAGATCGGCGGTGGCGAATTTGTGCTGCTGCCGCTCTGTTACGGGCTGGCCGCTCTGGCGATCAGCCGCATCGACCTGCAGGAAAGCCCCAGGGCTGAACGGCGGCTGAGCGTCTGGCAGGAGATCGGCGAAGGGGTGGCGGTGCTGCGCAGCCAGCCCAGCGTGCGCAGCGCCATGGCCCAGCTGGTGCTGCTCTACAGCCTGCTGGCCGCCCTCTATGTGCTGGCGATCAGCCTGGCTTCGCTGATTCCGTCGCTCGGACCCACCCAGTTCGGCACGTTGCTGGCGATGAGCGGCATCGGCCTGGCGGTGGGGGCGGTGCTGGTGGCCCAGCTGGCCGGCGGCCTCAACCGCCGTCGCCTGGCCGCCGCCGGCCTGGGCACCATGGCCTGGACCCTGGTGCTGCTGGGCCAGCTGCGCGGCAATCTCAGCTTCACCCTGATGCTGTGCGCACTGCTGGGGGTGGGCGCCTCCCTGCTGGCGATCCCGGCCCAGACCACAATCCAGGAGGACACCCCCGAAGCGATGCGGGGCAAGGTGTTCGGGCTGCAGAACAACCTGATCAACGTGGCCCTGAGCCTGCCCCTGGTGCTTGCCGGCACGGTGGTAAGCCGCTGGGGACTGCTGCCCGTGCTGTGGGTGCTGGCCGGGGTGACCCTGGCGGCGGCCCTGCTCGAGCGCCCCTGGCAGGGCGGCGACCGCCACGAACGCTGTTAGCGTCGTCGCGGACGCAGGGTTCGCGGTGGCACACATTGCCTGGCTGGGCAAGAAGTCACCCTTCTGCGGCAACGTCACCTACGGGCTGACCACCACCCACGCCCTGCGCAGCCGCGGTCACGGCATCAGCTTCATCCATTTCGACACCCCGGCCGCCGGCCTGGGTCGTCTGGCCGGTCTCGACCGCGGCGCCGAGGCCGAACCGGGCACCGAGGTCGAACTCACTGAAGCCGGCAACAATCCGGAGGTGGCCCTTCCCTACCTGGTGAAAGGGCAGGTGTACACCATTCCATCGCTGGGGGCCCAGCGCGAGCTGCGGGGCTCCCTGGAGCGACTGCGCCCCGATCTGGTGCACGCCAGTCTGACCCTGTCACCGCTCGACTTTCTGCTGCCCGATCTGTGCCAGCAGCTGGGCTTGCCCCTGGTGGCCACGTTTCACCCACCCTTTGACGCCAGCCTGCGCAACCTCACCGCCGGGACCCAGCAGCTCACCTACCAGCTCTATGCCCCCTCGCTGGCGCGTTACGACCGGGTGATCGTGTTCTCCGAACTCCAGGCCGAGGTGCTGCAGCGGCTGGGGGTCCCGGGCGAACGGCTGGGGGTGATCCCCAACGGTGTCGACACGACCCTGTGGCGACCGGGCCACCCCAGCAGCGACAGCCCCGAACTGGCCGAGCTGCGCCGGCGCTTCGCCGGCCAGCGGGTGTTTCTCTACATGGGTCGGGTGGCCACCGAAAAGAACGTCGAGGCCCTGCTCAAGGCCTGGCGCCTGGTGCGGCCGGCCGGATGCCTGCTGGTGATCGTGGGCGACGGGCCGGCCCGCGCCGCCCTACAACAGAACACCGCCGACGATGCCGGGGTGATCTGGTGGGGTTACGAACCCAGCCTGGAGCGGCGGGTGGCCTTTCAGCAGCTGGCCGAGGTGTTCCTGCTGCCCTCGCTGGTGGAGGGCCTGTCGCTGGCCCTGCTCGAGGCCATGGCCGCCGGCAGCGCCTGCGTTGCCACCGACGCCGGTGCCGATGGCGAAGCCCTCGACGGTGGTGCCGGCATTGTGATCAGCACCCAGGGGGTCACCACCCAGCTGCGCACCCTGCTGCCGGTGCTGCGCGACCAGCCGGTGCTGACCGCCGAACTGGGGCGACGGGCCCGGGCCCGGGCCCTCGAGCGCTACACCCTCACCGGCAACATCGATGCCCTCGAGCGGCTTTACCGGGAGCTGCTGCACGGACGCCCCAACCTGGTGGCGGCCTGATCAGGTCCAGGTGGACGGGTCATGGCACAGCGGCAGGTCGGCGAAAGGTGAGTCGTCGCCGAGCAGATCCCTGCTGATGCCCAGGCAGATCTGGTTGAGGGGGAGCGAAAAACTGCTGCCATCGCGATCGAACGGGCCTTCGACGTAGGCCCCGATGCGCTCGGCCACAAGGAAACCCAGAAACAGACAGGCGCCGGTCAGCGGGGCATTGTCAGCGTTGAATTCAAAGAACAGGGCATAGCCGTACAGCCAACAGATCAACCGCACAAACACGTCATAGGCGGGGGGAATGGGGGTGTTGCGAATTTTCTGCAGGCCCCCCAGCGCCGTGGTGAAGGCCTCGCTGGAGCGCAACAGGGCATCCAGCCCGAGATCGCTCAACGCGCCCTGAGCATGCAGGCGCCGCAGCAACTCAGAGCGGGCGATCGCGACCTGCTGCAGGGTCACATCGGCAGGCAGGCCCAGCTCAGCCACCAGGCGCAGCACCCGTTGCCGCTGGATTCTGAGGCCGTAATTGCGCAATTCCAGATTGAGCAGCCAAACCGCGAGCACCTGCAGGCGCAGCAGACGCTGCCATGGGCCCGCCTGACCAGCGGGATCCAGCAGCGCCAGCAGGGCATCGCGCCAATGGCGACTTTGGTTGACCACCGCGCCCCACAGGCTGCGCGCCTCCCACCAGCGGTTGATGGCCTGGGTGTTGCGGAAGCCCACGAAGATCGAGACGGCAATGCCGAGCATCGGCAAGGCCGTCGAGCTGACCAAGGTGGTGGCCAGAAACGCCTTGAGCCCCATCGAGAGCAGACAAAGACCCAGCATCACCAGCAGATCGAGGCGCATCCGAACCAGCAACTGGAGCGCCACCCGGGGGTAGTGGATGCGGGCCACATGGGGGGCCGGAGCGCCCGGATGGGGCGTGATCGCCTGATCGCCCATCTCAGCAGCCATGACCTGTCATTGCACGCAGACCAGTTGAGCGCAGCAGGCCTCGAAGGCAGCGACCGGATCGGACGCCGCCGTGATCGGCCGACCGATCACCAGTCGACTGGCACCGGCTGCCATGGCCTGAGATGGCGTCATCACACGGGCCTGATCGGCACTGGCGCTGCCCACGGGCCGGATGCCAGGGGTCACCAAGGCAAACGGTTCTGGATGCGCCGCCCGCAGCCTGGTCACCTCGTGCGGGGAACAGACGCAGCCACCCAGACCGGCGCCCGCCGCCAGCTCGGCCAGGCGCGACACGTAGGTCTCCAGCGGCTCGGCGACGGCCAGTTCAGCAGCAAAGCGCTGCTGCTCCCAGCTGGTGAGCACCGTGACTGCCAGCAGGGTCGGTGCCGGCAGGCCTGCTGCTGCTGCTGCCACGATCGCGGCGTTCTGGGCGGCAACCAGGGCCTCGGAACCGGCACAGGCATGCACCGTGATCAGCTCAGCTCCCAGCCGCGCGGCACTGCGGCAGGCACCGGCCATGGTGGCGGGGATGTCGTGAAATTTGAGGTCGAGGAACACCCGCTTGCCCCGACCGCGCAACTGACTGACAACCTGAGGCCCGGCGGCTGTGAACAACTCCAGGCCCACCTTGACCCAGCGCAAGTCCGGCAGGCGGTCCACCAAGGACAGAGCCTGTTCGGCATCCATGCCGTCAAGGGCAACGATGAGGCGGTCTGCCTGCTGAAGCAGAGCGCGGCCATCGGACTGTGCTGCCAAGGGACTGACGGAGCAGACGTCTTCTGAGGTTACGAAGCCAATGAGCTCCAACGGACGCAGAGTTCGAGCTGCAATGACTCTGAATCAGCAACGACGATTGAAGCGTTGAGCCTCTCCATCGCCACTGTTGCCATCGGAAACCCAGGCAATACAGCAGACCGGAACGGACTGGGATAGGTGGATCACAACTCTGCGATCGGCACCCATGAGGTCACCATTTCCCAGTACAGCCAATTTCTGAATGCTGTTGGGGCCAGTGATCCTTATCAGCTCTACAACCCATCCCTCATGACCAATGCCCTCAATGGGGGCATCAAACGTTCGGGTTCAGATGGCAACTACAGCTACATCCCAACGCCAGGAACGGAGCGCTATCCGATCACAGGACTCAGCTGGCTTGATGCGGCACGGTTTGCAAACTGGCTCAGCAACGGCCAACCCGCCGGAGAGCAGACAGCCCTCACTACTGAGGACGGCGCCTGCACCATGAGCCCTGACGCGATCAACCGCAAGCTTGCCGTAACGCGTAACACCATCGACCCCAACACCCAAAAAGCAGTCAGCCATTTCATCCCAACCGAAAATGAATGGTATAAGTCTGCTTACTTCAACCCCGACCTAAATCAAGGGGCAGGTGGCTACTAGTTATACGCGACGAGAAGCAACACAGCTCCCACAAATACCCCTTCAACGGGTGGCAGCAACGAGGCCAACCTGGCCAATAACTTCATCTTCTACACCAGCCAATCCAACCTCTACGTACGACCCGCTGACCAACTATGTGACCGCTGCCGGTGCATTCACCAACAGGGCAAGCGCCTACGGCACACTTGACCAGTCAGGCCTCGTCTACGAGTGGTACGACCTGGAGGGCACGACGGCAACGCACCGAGGACTGCGCGGGGGGTATCGGTTCAGCGCCGGCCAGTCGGCAATCTCGACCTCACTATCTTGGGCGACGCCTGAGCGAGAAAGCAATGACGCAGGCTTTCGCCTGGCAGACCCGATGGTGGAATCAACCCTCTGAGCCAGGCGCCATCAGCCGATCAACCGCCGGAACGTCTTCCTGCCCAGTTGCAGCACCTTGCCGTCGAGGTCGGTTGCAGCGGCGAACTCCTGGTTGGGATCGTCCAGCTTCTGGCCATCGAGCCTGACCCCGCCACCTTGAATCTGCCGGCGCGCCTCGCTGCTGCTGGCGCATACCCCCACCGCAGCCAGCAGATAGAAGGCCTTGGCCGGAAAGTTCACCGCCGCCAGGGACGCCTCGGGCACCTCGGCGTCGGCGGCACCGGCGCCTGCGGCACCACCCACCAGGCTGGCGGCATCCGCCTGAGCCTGATGCGCGGCAACCAGGCCGTGGCGCGCTCGGGTGACCTCAAGGGCCATCGCTTTCTGACGCTCGCGCGGGTTGGCCGGCAGGGCCGCCAGGTCCAGATCGGTGAGCAGCGTCAGGTAGTCGTCGACCACCGAGTCGGGCACCTTCTCGAGCTTGGAATACATCGAAAGGGGGTCGTCGCCCAGACCCACGGTGTTGCCCAGGCTCTTGCTCATCTTCTGGACACCGTCAAGACCCGGCAGAATCGGCAGCAGCAGTCCGAATTGCGGCCGCTGGCCAAAATGGCGCTGCAGATCGCGCCCCATGGCCACGTTGAACTTCTGATCGGTGCCGCCGAGCTCGACATCAGCCCGGATCTGCACCGAGTCGTAGCCCTGAAGCAATGGGTACAGAAACTCGTGCAGCACGATCGGCGTACCAGAGCCGTAGCGCTTGGCGAAGTCCTCTTTCGCCAGCATCTGCCCCACGGTGCCGGTCGCAAGCAGCTCGATCACCTGGGGCAGATCAAGGCTCGCGAGCCATTCGCTGTTGCGGCGCACCTCAAGGCGACCAGGGGTCTCAAAGTCGAGCAGGGCGTGCCCGGGGTCCTGGCCCTGGCCCAGCTGCTGCAGGTAGGTGGTGGCGTTGGCGTCCACCTGCTCGGCCGTGAGCTGCACGCGGGTGCTGCTTTTGCCGGTGGGGTCACCGATGCGGGCGGTGAAGTCGCCGATGATCAGCACCGCCGTGTGGCCCGCATCCTGAAAGGCCCGCAGCTTGCGGAACAGGATCGAGTGGCCCAGGTGAATGTCGGAGCCGGTGGGATCGATACCGAGTTTGATCCGCAGGGGCCTGCCGGCGGCTGCAGCTTCTGCCAGACGTGCGCTGAGCGCTTGATCCGCATCGGCAGCGCTCTCGCACTCACCCGCCGGAAACAGATCGGCCATGCCGCGCACCAGCCACCCCGGAAGCCCCGCCTGACCCACTGACTCGCACCCGCTACGCACTGCTGGCGGATCGTAGGCAGCGGCCTGGCTCAGCCCGGTTGGTCCAGCTGGGATTTCATGCGCAGCAGGGTCTGCTCCATCTGCTGAAACATGGTTTCTGGGGTGAGCCCGAACTGGCCCAGCTGGGTGCGCAGCTGCTCGACGGTGAGCTTGGCCTGGAAATCTTCGGAGAGTTCAAAGCGCTTCATGAACACCCGATAGCGCTCCATCATCTCTTCCATGCGTTCGATGTAGAGCTTCTTGCCCTCGCGATCGAACTTGCCGTAGTCGCCGCCCAGTTGCATCAGCTGCTGATAGTCCAGGAACAGCCGCTTGGCCTCGTCCTGGACGATCTCGGAGTCAAAGAACGCCATGGCAACGGGCGACCTGGAATGACGCCAATTGTGGACAACGCGTGGCCTGCGCACGAGTGCGGATCCACGTAATCGTCGCCAGATTGGAAAGGCATGCCCGTGGCCATGGAGTTCACCGGCCGGATCGAGACGATTCGTCAGAACGCGACCTTGATGCGCCAGTTGCTGCAGGATCAGCAGGTTGTGGTGTGTTTCGGGCAACGCTCCCTGCTGGCGTTTTTCCTGGCCGGCCATCTCGAGCGCGACCAGGTGGCAGGAGCCTTCACCACCGCAGACGAAGCCCTGGCATGCCTGACAGCCATGCCCGTGACCATGCTGATCTGCAGCGACCAGCTCGAGCAGGGGTGTGGGCTGGAGCTCGTCCTCACCGCCAAGAAGCGCTATCCAACCCTGCGCACCCTGCTGCTGCTCACCCGCCCGCAGCGGGCGGCCCGGCTACGGGCCGTGATCGAGTGCGGCTGCGATGGCCTGCTGCTCGACGCCACCATCGGCATGGGAGCCGCGATCAGCACCGTGCAGACCGTGGCCCAGGGGGGCACCGTGGTCGATCGCGAGATCGTCAACATGCTGCGCGATGCCAGCAGGAGAAGCCAGGTGCACGACCATCTGCAGACGCTCAGCAGCCGCGAACGGGAGGTGCTCACCCTGCTGGCCCGGGGCGAAGACAACAGCGCGATCGCCCGGCACCTGGTGATCTCGGTCGAGACCGTGCGCAGCCATGTCAAACATCTGCTGCTCAAACTCGGCGCGCGGGGCCGCACCCATGCGGCGGTGCTGGCCCTGGAGGGTGGTCTGGTCGACTGGCCTGCAGCGCCTGGATGCCGCTAACTTTTTGCCATGGGCCCGAAGCACTGGTTGGATCCCCTGGCGCGGCGGGTGCTGCTGGCCACCGGTCAGCTCAGTTGCGACCCTGCCTCCACCGATCCTGGTCACCCAGATCCTGCTTCCCCCGGTCCTGGTTCGACGGCGACGCCCACGACGACCGAGAGCGACGCCGTCGAGCGGGACCTGCTCGACCTGAAACTGCGGCAGCATCCGGGCCGCCGGCTGCGCAACGCCACTGAGGTGCGCCTGGCGGCCGAACTGGGCTGGCGACTGGACGTGAATCGCGCCACCGCCGGCGACTGGCTGCGGCTGCCGGGCATCAGTGCCGATCAGGTCGATCTGCTGATCCGGCTGCAGGCCGGTGGTGTGCAGTTGAGCGGGCCCGAGGACCTGCAGCGCCTGCTTGATCTGCCGGCTGCCGTGATCACCGGCTGGCAACCGTTGCTGGCCTACCGCTGGTATGGCGAACCCCCAGTCGGCCCGGTTCCCCCGCGGGTCGACCTCAACCAGGCTCACATGCGCGAGCTCGAGGCCCTCGGCCTCTCGAGCCAGCGCTGCAGCCGCCTGCTGCGGGAGCGGGCGCGAGCGGCGTTTGAGGATCTGGCCGATCTGCAGCAGCGTCTGCACCTGCCCGCCGAGCTGATCGAGAGCTGGATCGGCAGGGTCAGCTTCGGCAAGGGCCAGGCCGGGCCCAAGTTGCCCCTCGCCAGGCGGCCACGCTGAGATGGTTCGCCAGGGAGAGCTGTTTGGCGACCCGGTGGGACCTGGGACGGCACCTGCAGCGCCGCCACTGCTGCGCCACCAGCTGACCCGCTGGCAGAGCCGACTGGCCGATCACCAGGCACCCCTGTTTGCCGGGCTGGGGAGCACGGCCCGGCAGGGATCGCTGCTGGAAAACGATGGGCCGCCCCACTGGCTGTTCAACCCGCTCCAGCTGCAGCCCCAGCCGCTCTCCTTCTGGCGCGGCGCGCCCCCCCTGGTGCAGGGGGCCGCCCTCTATTTCGTGATGGATCAACCCGAGGCACTGGAGCATCCACTGCTGCTCTACGTGGGTGAAACCGCCCGCGCCGAGCAGCGCTGGAAAGGCGAGCACGACTGCAAGGGGTATCTGGCCGCCTATGGCGACGCCCTGCAGCGGGCCGGGCTGGGCACCCGGCTCAGCATTCGCTTCTGGTGCGACGTGCCCGCCCAGACCAAGGCACGCCGCCAACTGGAGCAGGGCCTGATCCGCCACTGGTTGCCGCCGTTCAACAAGGAGACCCGCGGCCGCTGGGCGACGCCCTTTCAGGCCTGACCCGCCGTGCTGGCTACCATCGCCCAACCCCGCAGGGATGGCCATGGATGTGCGCTGCCAGTCGATCGATCTCAGCGACGCTTCAGCGCTGCAGAGCCTCGGCTGTGGGGCTGTGGCCATCGGGCTGCTGGCCAACCAGCCGAACCATCCGCTGCGGCAGGCGCTCGATCTGTGGCTCAGCCCTGGCGGGAGCACGGCGCTGCAACAGCTCCTCGAGCAACGGCGCTTCAAGGCCAAGGCCGGTGAATGCCTGTGCCTGGAGCGCCTGGGCGAAACCCCAGGAACCCTGATCCTGGTGGGTCTAGGCGAGCCGGCCGAGTTTGACCTGAATGCCCTGCGCCAGGCCACCGCCCTGGCCTGCAAGGCGGCCGCCCCCACCGGCAGTCTGGGCCTGGCCCTGCCGCTCGAAGCCCTGCCGCCCGAGGCGGCGGCCCTGGCAGCGGCCGAAGCCGCCCGGCTGGTGCAGTTTCAGGACCAGCGCTTCAAGAGCGAAGCCGAACCCGCCCCCAGCCTGGCCACCCTGGTGCTGCTGGGACTGCCGGACGACTGCAGGCCCGAGCTGGGCCGGGCGGCAGCGATCTGCAACGGCGTCGAACTGGCCCGTCAGCTGGTGGCGGCCCCACCCAATGTGGCCACACCCCAGCACCTGGCCGACACCGCCGCGGCCATCGCCCGCGACCATGGGCTCGAGCTCAGGGTGCTGGAGCGCCACGACTGCCAGGCCCTGGGCATGGGTGCCTACCTGGGAGTGGCCCAGGGGTCGGACCTGCCGCCCAAATTCATCCATCTCACCTACCGCCCCACCGGCGAGGTGAGGCGGCGGGTAGCCCTGGTGGGCAAGGGACTGACCTTCGATTCAGGGGGCTACAACCTCAAGGTCGCGGGGTCCCAGATCGAAATGATGAAGTTCGACATGGGTGGTAGCGCGGCGGTGATCGGCGCCATGCGCGCCATCGCCGAGATCCGGCCCAGCGACCTGGAGGTGCACGTGATCGTGGCGGCCTGCGAAAACATGATCAACGGCAACGCCGTGCATCCCGGCGACATCGTCACCGCCTCGAACGGCAAGACGATCGAAATCAACAACACGGACGCTGAAGGGCGCCTCACCCTGGCTGACGCCCTGGTGTACGCCTGCGGGCTTGAACCCGATGCCGTCGTCGACCTGGCCACCCTCACCGGGGCGTGTGTGGTCGCCCTGGGTGAAGAGATCGCCGGCCTCTGGTCCAACAACGACGGCCTCGCGACGGCCCTGCTCGGAGCCGCCGAAGCCTCGGGTGAGAGCCTCTGGCGCATGCCCCTGCGCAGCTCCTACAAGGAGGGGCTCAAGAGCAGCCTGGCGGATCTCAAGAACACCGGGCCCAGGCCTGGCGGCTCGATCACCGCTGCCCTGTTTCTGCAGGATTTCATCAGCAAGGACCTGCCCTGGGCCCACCTCGACATCGCCGGCACGGTCTGGAGCGACAAGGGTCGGGGCTGCGACCCGGCCGGTGCGACCGGCTTCGGCGTGCGCACCCTGGCCAATTGGCTGCTCGCCGGAGCTCCGGCGAGCACCGCGACCTAGGGTTGCGGCCGAGCTGAGTGTGTTGCCATGGCCGTTCAGAAGATCCGCTGGTACGTCAAGGCACAACTGGGTGTGCTGATGCTGCCGGCGGGCCTCTGCCTGTTCGGCGAGGCGGTGATCCGCAAGGGCATCCAGACCCTGGCGGCCTCGGCCAAGGCCGTTGACCCGATCGCCGACGCAGGGCCCTGGTTCTGGTATGGCACCTTCGGCCTCATCTTGATCAACGCCGGGGTGGGTCTGATGATCGAGAGCGGTCTGCTACGGGGCTATCCGCGGCGCCCAAGCTCGGTCGATTGATCCCGGTTTGATCCCCAGTTGATCCCCAGGCCGGACGCCTGGCTCGTGCGCGATCAGGCCGCCACGCGGCTACGGCCCGGAGCCGATGGCACGAGAGTGCCAGCCTGGCGATCGGTCAGGCTCTGGGGCGATTCGAGCGCGTGAATCTGCCAGCGGGCCCGCTCCCCGCAGAGGGCCAGCAGGCGGTCAAGGTCATCGGCCGCCTGCTTCGGACTCTCATAGGGCCCGATGTGGCGGGTCTGCAGACCGTCTCTGATGGTCAGCAGATACATACAGAACAAACCAGGAGATGCGCTTCACGCTAGCCACAATGAAACGGTCCACCAAGTGGGGAAACCCGCTCCCGGGCTGGATTCTGGGCTGAAGCGCCGCAATCGCGCTTCAGCTTTTCCTCAGCTTTTGGATGCTGCCCGCCCGGAGGCTTGTGTGGACCAGGGCACCATCTGACGCGCGCGCGATCCCCAGACCGCGTCGAGGCGGCGATCCCGGCCACAGGCCCAGCGGTAGTAGTTGTAGGTGACGCGATTGCGAACGGCGTAGTTCTGGTGATAGTCCTCGGCCGGCCAGAAGCGCTTCAGGGGCTTGATCACCACCGCCAGGGAGCCTGGTGAGCGGCCCAGCTCCCTGGCCACAGCGCGGGCACTGGCCGCGGCGGCACGCGACTGCTCGGCCGAGTCGGTGAAGATGGCGGGCCTGTAGGACACACCCCGATCGCAGAACTGCCCGCCGCCATCGAAGGGATCGATGTTGCGCCAGTACGCCCGCAACAGCGCCGGATAGCTGATCCGGGAGGGATCAAAACGCACCTGCACCACCTCCTGGTGACCGGTCCCACCAGCCGAGACCTGGCGATAGCTGGGGTTGGCCAGGTTGCCGCCGCTGTAACCGCTGCGCACATCAACCACCCCGGGCAACGTCTCGAGATCGTGCTCCAGACACCAGAAGCAGCCACCCGCCAGCACCGCCTCCTGCAGCGGGGCCGCCTGCAGTGGGGTTGCCGCCAGCAGCAGCGCCAGCAGCAGGGACACAGCGCGCGCCACAGGGGCCCACCAACCGGTCGGCAACAGACGCCGCCTCATGCGGGGGTCCTCACCACAGCCTGCGGTTGCAGCTGGTCCAGCACGGCAGCGGCAGCACGGCGCGTGACTCCAGGTTCACCAAGCCGCGCCCGCAGCTCCCCATAGCCCGCCAGCATGCGCTGGCGCTCGGCCGAGGCCGGGGCCAGCAACGGCTCAGCCGCTTGGACCAGGGCCTGAGGCGTGAAGGTGTGCTGCAGCAACTCGGGCACCAGGCGGCGTTCGAGCACCAGGTTGACCGGTGAAATGTGCGACACGCTGAACCGCAGCAGATGCTGCGCCACAAACGCCGTGACCCGACCCACGCGATAGCCCACCACCTGGGGGACCCCGCGCAGGGCCAGTTCGAGGTTGGCAGTGCCCGATTTGGTCAAGGCCAGATCGGCCGCTGCACAGAGCTGGGGTTTGAGCCGATCGGCCTCGGCCGCCGGGATGACGCGCGCCCGCACACCCGCCTCAGACAGCTGCGCCGCCAAGGTCGCCTCAAAACAGGCCAGCCCGGCCGGCACCAGCACCTCCAGGTCGGGGTGGCGCCGCTGCAGTTCGGCGGCGGCGGCGGCCATGGTTGGCAGCAGGTAACGCAGCTCCTGACGCCGCGAGGCCGGCAGCAACAGCAGCACAGGCACCGCATCGCTCAGCTGCAGGGCAGCCCTGGCCTCGGCCCGCGACGGCAGATCGACCAGCGTGTCGAGCAACGGATGGCCCACCCAGGTGACGGCGGCGCCACGGGAGCCATAGAAGCGCGCCTCCTCGGGAAAGATCGCCAGAATTCGGTCACTGAAGCCGATCAACCGGGTGGTACCCGAGTCACCCAGGCGATAGGCCCACTCCTGGGGAGCGATGTAATAGAAGATCGGAACCTGCGGGTAGCGGCGCCTGATCCGCAGCCCCAGGCTCACGTTGGGGCCCATGTAGTCGATCAGCACCACCGCATCGGGCGGCGAGGCCTCGAGCGCACGCCGCAGCCGCTGCTGCAGCTGCAGCGTCGGCAACACGAACGGCAGCGCCTCCAGCAATCCGATCGCCCCCATGGCCGCGGTGTCGGCAATCAGCCGGGCGCCGTTGTTCTGCATGCGCTCACCGCCCAGGGCCAGAACGTCGAGATCGACCCCCCGGGCCCGGGCTTCATCAAACAGAGCCCTGACCAGCAGGGACCCCTGCAGATCACCGGAGACTTCACCGGTGCTGACCAACAGCCGCACCATCAGCGGCTGGCCGGCAACGGGCCGCGGCGCCCCGGACCAATAGAGGCCTCAAGAAAGCTGACCAGGGTCAAGGAGGGGGGCAACAGCTCGTGCTGCCTGGCCTGAGTCAGCGCGTCGGCCAACACGTGGCCGCTGCGGTAGAGCAGGGTCCAGATCTCCTGCAGCTGCCTGAGCTGGGCACCGCCATCGCGCTCGGCCAGACCACTGCGGCGCAGACCGATGCGGTTGAGTCCGCGCACCCGGCCGGGATGGCCTTCGACGGTCATGAACGGAGGCACATCGCGATCGATGCGGCTCATGCCCCCCACCATGGCCATGGTGCCGATGTGCACAAACTGGTGAATGCCGAGCATGCCCCCGACCACGGCCCGGTCACCGATCACCACATGGCCGGCCACGGCGACGCCATTGGCGATCACGATGCGATCACCGAGATCGCAGTTGTGACCCAGATGGCTGTAAGCCATCAGCAGGTTGCCACTGCCCAGGCGGGTCTGCTCACCCTCGGCCGTGGCCCGGTTGATGGTGACGCACTCGCGAATCGTGTTGTCGTCGCCCAGCACCACCTCGGTGGGGGCTCCGTTGTACTTGAGGTCCTGGGGTTCGAGTCCGAGGCAGGCCCCTGGGAAGATGCGGTTGCCCTGGCCCATGCGCACGCGACCGTCGATCACCACATGGGGACCGATGCGGCAGCCGGCCCCGATCTGGACCTCAGGGCCGATCACGGCATAAGGACCCACTTCGACCCCCTCGGCAAGCTCGGCCCGCGGGTCAACGATGGCTGTGGGGTGAACGGATGTGGCCATGCGTTGCAACATCATCGCCTCAATCGACCAGGGAGAACATCAGTTCTCCAGAGCAGACCAGCAACCCATCGACAGTGGCCTCGGCCTGAACCTTGCCGAACCGACTCCGCTTGAGGCTCAACAGCGTGCAACTGATGCGCAGTTGATCACCGGGCACAACAGGACGGCGAAAACGAACACCATCGATGCCGGCAAAGACAAACAACCCTTTGGGCAGATTGGGCATCTGGGTGACGATCAGGCCACCGACCTGGGCCATCGCCTCGACGATCAGCACCCCCGGCATCAAGGGCCGTCCGGGGAAATGCCCCATAAACTGAGGTTCATTGAGGGTGACATTCTTGATCGCCACCGCCCTCTCGCCGGGCACATGTTCGATCACCCGATCCACCAGGGCAAACGGATAACGGTGGGGCAGCAGTCCCTGGATCTGCTCACTGCTGAGAACCACGGAAGTGGTGGTTGCGGGTGCTGAATCAGACAAGAAACGTTCTCCTCAGATGGCAGGGGCTGCTGCTGTGCCTTGGGCTTCGACCAGGGCTGCTGCCAGGGCGGTGTGCAGCCCATGGGAGCCGCGGTAAGCGAACACCTGGGCCCGGGGTAAGCCTGCCAGAGCCAGGTCCCCCAACAGATCGAGGAGCTTGTGGCGCACGGGTTCGTCGCTGAAGCGCAGGGGTGGGTTGAGCCAGCGATCGCCGTCGCAGACCAGGGCATTGTCCAGGGCTCCACCCTGGATCAGGCCGGCTGCACGCAGCTGCTCGACCTGGTCTTTGAAGCCGAAGGTACGGGCCGGAGCGATCTCAGCAACAAACCGTGCCGGCGTGAGGGTCAGGGAGAACACCTGCCGGCCGATGGCGGGCTGCACGAATTCAACGGCTGCTCCGATCTGCAGCTCAGCCGCGGGCAGAGCTGTGGCGAAACTCTGCCCCTGCTGCACCGTGATCGGCTGGCGCAGCTCGCCAGGGTCGGGCCGCTCACCAAGCCTGCGCAGGCCGGCCTCGGCGATCGCCTCGACCCAGCCCAGAGCCGAACCATCGAGCAGGGGAATCTCGTCGCCGTCGACCCACAGCTCGGCATGGGTGAGACCGGTGCCCGCCAGGGCGGCCAGCAGGTGCTCAACCGTCGCCAGCGGGCCCGAATCCAGCTTCAGGGCCGTGCACAACTGGGTCTGGGCAACCTGGGCGGGGGCCAGGCGCTGCAAGGGCAGCTGGGGCTGGTTGAGCCGGCCCACCCAGAAGCCCTGACGCTCAGAAGGCGCCAGCCGCACCCGGGCGTTGGCGCCGCTGTGCAGACCCACCCCATCACGCTCGACGGGTTGGGCCACGGTCCAGGCGCCGCTGTAGTCGGTGGGCCAGGCCACCATCAGAACTTCCAACCCACACCGAGGTTGAAGCGCCACTGACCGGTGAAGTCCTGGCTGGCGATTTCAAGACGCAGGGGGCCCACCGGAGTCGTCACGATCAGACCGGTGCCCACTGAAAAGCCGCTGCCGGGCTTGCCCAGCAGGGCAGCCGGGTTGCCGTAGAGACCGCCGAGATTCTGACTGCCGAGCGCTGAACCACCATCCACGAACAGTTCACCGCTGATGATGCTGAAGATCGGGAAGCGGTATTCGATCGTGGCCTCGACGAAACTGCGACCTGAACCCAGGGCGCAGTCGTAGTAACCGCGCACCGAGTTGCCGCCGCCGAGACAGAACGCCTCATAAGGAGGGATTTCACCGATGTTGGTGCCGGCGCTGACCTGGAAGGCCATGGCCTGTTTGCAATCCTTGCTGTCGCCGGGCTTGGGGCGGCAGCCCTTGTAGATCTTGAGCCATTCCACCGGGATGTAATAGGTGTACCCGGCTCGGACACGGTTGAACCCCGGTGAATTGCTGCCGACGGGGATGAACTGCTCGGTGCTGAGGCTGAGGAAATCACCCGACGTGGGATTGCGGGCATCATTCAGCCGGTTCATGGAGGCCGCCAGCCTGAGCCCGAACAGGTTGTTGCTGCTGGCGCAGTTGAAGGCCAGGCACACCGTCGAGCCGTTGATGGTGCCGAGCGTCGAACCCTGCCCGGCAAAGTTCATGGGTGTGGCCTGCTGGCCCGACAGACCCAGAATCAACGACCACGGTTCCTTGCGGAAGGGATTGCCACCGTTGAGCGGGCGCACGAACTGGAGGTTCACCCCGGCACGCTGGATCGCAATGATGTTGCCGTTGTTCTGGGTCACGATGGCCGCTCCAGTGTTGGAGTTCTGGAACGACTGGGGCACATCACGACTAATGAAGCCGCGACCGCGGAAAGCGGTACGGAACGGGTCACCCTTGATCCAGGGATCGGTGAAGGTCAGGTCGATCAGACCGCCGTACTGGCCGTAGGTGATGTTGGTGCTCAGATCCCAGGCACGGCCACGCAGGTTGCTGTCGTTGAGCTGGATCTGGCCGAACACACCCTGGGCGGCGCTGTAGCCCAGGCCTCCCGACAGTGAACCGGTCGACTGTTCGACGATGCCCAGCACGATGGTGACCTTGCCGGGCTCGCCGGGCAGGGGCTGCAGGGTGACCTTCACATCGCTGAACAGGCCGGTGCCATACAGCCGCTTGATGTCCTCTTCGAGGTTGCGACGGTTGAACAGGTCGCCGGGTTTCAGCGAAATCTCGCGGGTGATCACCCAGAGCTTGGTCTTGCCCTTGATCGGCTCGCCCTTGTCGTTGGTCTCGGAGCCCTCCTTGTTGACGAACTTGACATCAACACCGGCGACGGTGCCCTGACGAACCAACAGCTCGACCGTGCCGTCAGGGTTGACCCGGGTGGGTCCGGTCACCCGGGCCAGGGAAAACCCCTGGTCCGCGTACCACTTCTGCAGGTCCTGCATGCGTGTCTGCAGGACATTGAGATTGAGGGTCTTGCCGTAATCGGGCGAAAAGATATCGGCGACCACCTGCGCCGGCACCTTGGAATCGGCCGGATCCAGGGTGATCTTTTGCAGCACGGGGTTGGCGACGACGGTCACCACCAGCTGCACGCCCAGGGGGCCATCAACGGGCTGGATGCGCACATCCGAGAACCAGCCGCTGGCATAGATCGCCGAGAGGTCGGTCTGGAGCTCGGAGCGGGTCACGCGACTGCCTGGGGTGACAGCCATGGCGGCATAGGCAGCCAGCTCGAGCCGTTCGCGTTCGGGGTGACCCTCCAGGCCGGCAATCACCACTTCGGCGATGAGCACCCGTGGCTCCTGGGCCGGTTTGGCGACCGGAAGGGTTCTGGAGCTGGGAGCAGCGTTCTGGGCGGGGGCTGCCGGTCTGGCGGGCTGGGCCTGCTGGGCGCCAGCCGGCTGGGCAGCGACCAGAGCCAGGCCCACCAGGGGCAGGGCGGCGGTGAGGCGAAAGGCGGCGCCAGCCATCAGGTCAACCTTGCTAGGCGGCTGGGCCGCAAATGCTGCTGACCTTACCCGTAGACCCTGGGTTGCGGACACTCACCCTGGACCCGTTTGAGAACCTCCCCGTAGGCCTCCACAACGCCACCCAGGTCCTGGCGGAACCGGTCCTTGTCGAGAATCCTGTCGTTGCCATCGGCCACCGCCCGATCCCAGAGGCGGCAGGTGTCCGGGCTGATCTCATCGGCCAGCAGCAGGGCACCATCGCTCGAGAAACCGAGTTCGATCTTGAAGTCGACGAGCTGCAGACCGCAACGGTCGAACAGTTGGCTCAACTCCGTGTTGATGCGCAGGGCGAGCTGCTGCACCGAGCTGAGCTGCTCCGCATCGAGCAGACCGAGCAGCTGCAGGCGGGCCTCCGTCAACAACGGGTCGCCGAGGGCGTCGTCCTTGTAATAGAGGTCAAGCAGGGGCTGCTCCAGCACCGTGCCGGGGGCAATGGGCAGCTGCCGGCACAGCGACCCGGCAGCCACGTTGCGCAGCACCACCTCGACCGGAATGATCGTCACCGGACGCACCAGCATCCAGTTGCTGCCATCGATGCCCAGGTAATGGGTCGGCAGCCCCCGGGCCACAAGGTGCTCGAAGATCAGCGCTGAGATCTGGCAGTTGAGGGCACCCTTGCCCGTCAGCTGCGCTTTCTTCTGGGCGTTGAAGGCGGTGGCATCGTCCTTGAATTCAACCGCGACGACATCGGGTCGGTCGGTCCGGTAGACCCGCTTGGCCTTGCCTTCGTGCAGAAGCTCGGCGACGCGATAGGCACTCATGGCTGAACTGCAGCGGCATGGCCGCCGGGGGCACGGGGTGAACGCACAGTCTCGGGGTTGAGCGCGGCCGCGTCATCGAGACGGCGGCTCAGACGCCGGCGCCGCTCTTCGAGCTTCTGCCGGGCCGGGCCGGGCTGATCGGCCAGCAGGGCCAGCTGCTGATCGAGCACGGCTGCAGCCAACCCCCAGGCGCCGGCCGCAGCGGCCTGGGCAAGAGCCTGCTCGAGCCAGCGTTGGCGCAGCTGCGGGGTCATGCTGGGGGACCAGCTCACGGCCTGGCTGAGACGCTGGGCCGCCACCACCCCGGTGGCGCGGCCCGAGAGCAGCAGCTCGGCGGCCTTCTCGCGCTGACCCTGGGCCTCAAGGTGACCCGCCAGCAGATCGAGGGCTGATCGGGTCTGCCAGCGACCGTCGGCGTCCTGCACCACGAGGACGAGCAACGCTTCGAGGCTGCGGCCCGAGGCACTGGCCAGCCGGCGCAACGACTCGGCCGCCAGGCGGTGATCGAGGGCGCCATTGGCAGCACGCCACTGCAGCAGGGACCACTGCACCTGTTCGGCCCCGGGCGAGGGGCTGTAGCGGTTGAGAACCAGCAAGGCTGAATCGGGCGCGCCGCATCCCATCAGGGCATCGGCATTGGCCAGCACCACCGCCAGGGGCTGGGGAGCGGGTCGCACCCGCAACAGGGCGAACTGCAGCTGCTTGAGCGCTTTGAGATCGCCCTGGGCGCGGGCCTCGCGGCAGGCCAGCTCGAGTGCATCGAGGCTGGGCCGAGGCTGGCCGACCTGCTGCGCCAGGGCACCGGTCTGCCAACCCGGAGTCGGCAGCACGCTGGCCACCAGTGCAGCCAGCAGGCTCAGCTGGCCGATGGCCAGGCAGGGCCGCAGCCACGGTTGACGACCCGGTTCCGACCCCATGACGTGCCGCTGTTCAGGTATCAGAGAGGATGGCATCCCTGCAGTGCATGGGCGCGATGGTCCTGGGCAAGACACCGCAACGCATCCTGGTGATCGGCGGCGGTGGCCGCGAAAACGCCCTGGCCTGGGCCCTGGCCCGCTGTTCCGGTGTGCAGCGGGTGTGGGTCGCTCCCGGCAACGGCGGCACCCTGGAGCTGCCCGGTTGTGAGCAACTGGCGATCGCCGAAAGCGACCACGACAGCCTGCTGGCGGCTGCGCACCGGCACAACGCCGACCTGGTGGTGATCGGCCCCGAAGCCCCCCTGGCGGCGGGTCTGGCCGACACCCTGCGGAACGCCGGGCTGCCGGTGTTCGGGCCGGGAGCCGAAGGCGCCCTGCTCGAAGCCAGCAAGCAATGGGCCAAGGCCCTGATGGCCGAAGCCGCCATCCCCACCGCCCGCCACTGGAGCGCCAGCAACCTGGACGAGGCCCTGGCTGTGGTCAAGGCCGGCGGGCGGCCGCTGGTGGTCAAGGCTGACGGCCTGGCCGCCGGCAAGGGTGTGACCGTGGCGACCACAGTCGCCGAAACCGAAGCGGCGCTTGCTGAGGTGTTCTCAGGCCGGTTCGGCGTGGCCGGCGCCAGCGTGGTGCTCGAGGAGATCCTCGAGGGGCCCGAGGTCTCGGTGTTTGCCCTGAGCGATGGGCAACGGCTGGTGCTGCTGCCACCGGCCCAGGACCACAAGCGCATCGGCGAGGGCGACACCGGTCCCAACACCGGGGGCATGGGGGCCTATGCACCGGCACCCCTGCTCGATGCCAGCGCGCTGGAGCTGGTGCGCCAACTGGTGCTCGAACCCACGCTGGCCGCCCTGCAGCGCCGCGGCATTGACTACCGCGGCGTCATTTATGCCGGACTGATGCTCACCGAGCAGGGCCCCAAGGTGATCGAGTTCAACTGCCGTTTCGGCGACCCTGAGTGCGAGACCCTGATGCCCCTGCTCGGCGATGAGCTGGCCGCCGTGCTGCTGGCCTGTGCCACGGGGCGGTTGGATCGTGCCCCCGCACTGACGATCAAGGACGGTTGCAGCGCCTGCGTGATCGCAGCTGCCGAGGGCTATCCCCTCAACGCCCGGGCTGGGGATCCGATCCGGATCGATCTTCCTGCCGCCGATCGCGCCGGCAGCGGCGCGGTGCAGTTGTTCCACGCCGGCACCCGCAGCGATGACACAGGCCAGTTGCACACCGCCGGCGGCCGGGTGCTGGCCATGGTGTCCCAGGCCCACGACTTCGACACCGCCTTTGCGCAGGCCTATGACGCCCTGGCGGCGGTGCACTTTGACGGCATCACCTACCGCCGTGACATCGGCCACCAGGTGCGCAGCCGATGATGCAGCTCGAGGCTGCTAACGACGCCGCTCAGGCCGCGGCCGAGCCCAGCTGGAGCGAGGGTGTGGCGCGCTGGTGGGCCGAGTTCAGCCTGCAGACCAAACTGCTGGTGGCCGCCACCCTGGTGGTGAGCCTGCTGATGACCGGCATCACCTTCTTTGCCCTCAATGGCATTCAACAGGGGGCCAAGAACAGCGACACCCGCTACGCCCGCGACCTGGGGGTGCTGCTGGCCGCCAACGTCACGCCGCTGGTGGTCGAAGGCAACGACCGCCAGCTGGCCGACGTGGCCGAGCGGTTTTTTGAGTCAAGCCGAAGCCTTCGCTACATCTTCTTTGCCGATCCCGATGGGGTCATCTACCTGGGCATTCCGATCGGTGCCAACAACGGCAGCAGTGAACTGCTGCTGACCCGACGGTTGGAACTCCCGGCCGACATGCAGCGCCGCGAAGGCAACCCCCTGATCCGCCAGCACCTGACCCCCGACGGTCAGGTCACCGATGTGTTTGTGCCCCTGGTGCACCAGGGGCGCTACTTGGGCGTGCTGGCGCTGGGCATCAACCCCAACGAAACCCTGCTGGCCAGCTCGGCCCTGACCCGCGAGGTGACCGTGGCGGTGTTCATCTCGATCTGGGTGCTGGTGATTCTGGGCGCCGTGTTCAATGCGCTCACGGTGACCCGACCCGTCAAGGAGCTGCTGCGGGGGGTACGCCAGGTGGGCGGGGGCAACTTCGAGACCCGCATCGAGCTGCCCGTAGGGGGCGAACTGGGCGAACTGCTCGAGGGATTCAACACCATGGCCACCGAGCTGCAGGCCTACAAGGCCGCCAACATCGAAGAGCTCAGGGCCGAACAGGGCAAGCAGCAGTCGTTGATCGCCACCATGGCCGATGGGGCCCTGCTCGTGGATCCCGAGGGCCGCATCGTGCTGGCCAACCCCACGGCGCGCCGTCTGTTTCGCTGGGAGGGTCGCAACCTCGAGGGCAACGAGCTGATCGCCGAGCTTCCCGAGCGCCTGGCGATGGAGCTGCAGAGCCCGCTCGACAACGTGATGGTGGGCGGTCGTGAAGGCAGTGACGTGCGCTGCAGCTTCGGTGAACCGGCCCGCACCCTGCGAATCGTGCTGCAGGCTGTTCGCGATGCGAGCGGCGAGAGCCTCAAGGGCATCGCCATGACCGTGCAGGACCTCACCCGTGAGGTCGAGCTCAATGCCGCGCAGAGCCGGTTCATCAGCAATGTCTCCCACGAACTGCGGACCCCCCTGTTCAACATCAAGAGCTACGTCGAAACGCTGCACGACCTGGGCGATCAGCTGAGCGAAGAAGAGAAACAGGAATTCCTCGGCATCGCCAATGCCGAAACCGATCGCCTTACCCGCCTGGTCAACGACGTGCTCGACCTCTCTCGCCTGGAGAGCGATCGGGTCTGGACCCTGGAACCCCAGGAGATCGCCCCCGCCATCGAGCAGACCCTGCGCACCTACCGGCTCAACGCCGAAGACAAAGGGGTGAGGCTCAACTTTGAGGCCGATGCCCAGCTGCCGCGGGTGCTGGGCAACTGGGATCTGCTGCTGCAGGTGCTCGACAACCTGGTGGGCAACGCCCTCAAGTTCACCGCCAGCGGCGGGCAGCTGATGCTGCGCGCCTACCCCTGGCCCGACAGCTGCGAGCTGCCGCCGAGCGCGCTGCAGGGGTCAACCGACACGGCACCGCCCCCCAGCTGTCAGCTGAGCTCACCGTTGCCGCGGCTGCGCGTCGAAATCGCCGACACCGGCTGCGGCATCAGCGAAACCGACCAGGAACGCATCTTCGAGCGCTTCTACCGGGTTGAAAACGCCGTGCACACCGAAGCCGGCACCGGCCTTGGCCTGTCGATCGTGCGCGGCATCCTCGACAAGCACGGCAGCCGCATCCGCATGGTGAGTGAACCGGAGGTGGGGACCACCTTCTGGTTCGACCTGCCCCTGGAGGGAACCGACGCCGACGAGCTGCAACTGCAGAGCGAGCGTCTCCAGGCCTCAGCCGTCGGCTTCGACGCCCCGCACGATGCGTGAGAGCTCGCTGCGCTCATCGGTGGTGATGCGATGCGGCACCCCACTGATGATGCGCTCGAAGTTCGAAAACGAGTCCTTGATCTCGGGCCCGTTGCTGGTGATCACAAACTCGCGGATGCCCTTGTCGTGCCACGAGCCGCGCATCTTGAACACGTTGAGGGCACGGGCCATCTCGCCGCGGATCTCGACGTACTGCAGCAGCAGGATCGTATCGGTGATCGTTGAGATGTGGGAGTCGGTGATCGAATGGCTGCCCATGAACTCCTCGGAGGTGTTCGTGAAGAAACCGGCGATCTCCTCCTGCTTGGCGTAACCGGTCACGCCGATCACGAACTGCCTGAAGGCGTTATGGCTGACGCCCCGCGCCAAGGCCGAGAGGGAGTCGATCGCCATGCGCGAGGGCTTGAACTGGCTGATCTCGGTCTTGATGATCTGCAGGTGATCCTCCAGACCCGTTGACTCGGGATAGGCGCAGATGATCTTGAGCAGGCCGTCCTGCTCCATCTGCTCAAAGTCGATGCCCCAGCTGGTGGCGTTGCGCAGCAGCTGGGCGCGCGATTCCTCGTAGGCAAACAGAATCGCCCGCTCCTTGGAGCGGCAGGCGTCCTCAACAAACTTGGAGACCAGCAGGGTCTTGCCGGTGCCGGTGGCGCCGGTGGCCAGGATGATCGAATCCTTGAAGAAGCCGCCACCGCACATCTCGTCGAGGCGCGGCACACCGCTACTCAGGCGCACGTTGGAGCTGCGCTGGGTGAGGCGCATGGCCCCGAGCGGAAACACGCTCATGCCATGGCTGCCCATGGTGAAGGGAAACTCCCCCTTCATGTGGGTGGTGCCCCGCAACTTGAGGATCTCGACCGTGCGCCGGCGCCGCTCGCCCTCGAGCACGTTGCGCAGGATCACCACGTTGTCGGAGACGAACTCTTCGACGCCATAGCGCGCGATCGGGCCGTACTCGTCGATGCGCTCCGTCGTCATCACCGTGGTGACGCCGATCTCCTTGAGCCTGGCGATCAACCTGAAGATCTCGCGCCGCACCACCGAGACGGCGTCGTACTGCTGAAACACCGCCGTGATCGAATCAATCGCGACGCGGCGGGCCTTGTACTTGCGGATCGCGTAATTGATGCGCTCGATCAGACCCGAAAGATCAAAGCTGCCGGCCACGTCCTGACCTTCGGGGTCGGGGGAGGCATCGAGCAGGAACAGCTTGTCCTGCTCCACCATCTCCTGCAGGTTCCAGCCGAAGCTGGCGGCGTTGCGCAGGATGTCGAGCGGCGACTCCTCGAAGGTGACGAAGATGCCGGGCTCGTTGAACTGGCGGATGCCGTTGTAGAGGAAGTTGAGCGAAAACACCGTCTTGCCGGTGCCCGAGGTGCCGCTGATCAGGGTCGAGCGCCCGATCGGCAGGCCGCCATGGCAGATGTCATCGAAACCCTCGATCGCCGTGGGCAGCTTCTGCACCTGCAGCAGCGGTGAGGGGGTGGGGAGTGGGTCCTGCGTTGTCATGGCTGCTGCCTTGGGGCCAAATGGAAACAATGAAGCGAAAACACGGTCGAATCAGCGCGCAGCTCAGGGATCCGCCAAGGCCTGGGCCGGGGGATCGGCCAGGGGGTCGGCGGCCAACCCCTCCTCGGTGAGCTCCTCGTAGAGCAGATCAAGCCCGATCAGCACCCGTTCACGATCCGACAGGTCCCCGATGATGCGCCGCACCGGTGGCGGCAGAATCTTGGCCAGGGTCGGCGTGGCCAGGATCTTGTCCTCCTCGGCGAGCTGGGGGTTCTTGAGCACGTCGATCACCTTGAGGGCATAGACCCCGCGAAACTCGGTGTCGAGAATGTTGCGCAGGGTCTTCAGCGCCCGCATTGAGTTGGGCGTGTTGCCGGCGACGTAGAGCTTGAGGATGTAGGTCTTGCGAAGGCTCATGGCGTTCAGGACTCAGGTGGTTGCCTCGGATCCGCTGACGGCCTGCAGGGTGATGGGGGCGTCGGCCGGTATGGAGCGCCGGTACATCTCGCAGAGATGGGCCATCACATCGAGCAAGGCCAGGCGGTAGTCCTGGAGAAAATCGACACGGTGCCCCTCCAGCTTGAGCTGTTTGGAGAACTCGTCAATCAGATTCATGTGGATTTCCACCGTATTGGTGATCGGCAGATCGCTGAAGAAGGCCGTGTTCACGAAGCTCTCCAGCGCCTGGTTCGCCGCAGCCGGATCGCGGAAGTAGCTCAACAGCAGGTCGCGGTAGGTCCGCTCCAGCGACTCGAGCAGCTCACGCCGTTCGGCATCGCCGAGGCGGCGCAAAAAACGATCCGGGTCGCGCTTGTAGAAGACCCCCAGCAGGCCGAGGCGCTCCTTGAGCCGGTTGCCCAGCTTCCAACCTTCTGACAGCTCCCCGTCGCTCCCGGGTGCCGCCGCGCTTCCTTCGACCCCCTTGAGTTCCTGACTGAGCACGCGGGCGAAGGCGGCGTCAAGGCTGTAAGGCAGCTGCTCGAGCTGGTCTGGGGGCAGATGCACCTCGCCCTCGTGGTACTCGATGCGGCCACTGACGGCGCCGATCACCACAGCGGGGAGGCGCAGGCCTCGCTCGTTGAGCCGGCGAAAACGCCCCGGGTCGAGCATGCCCTGCTCGATCAGAACGGCATCGGCATCGACCAACAGCTGTTCAAGCCCGATCGAATCCGGGCTCTGGCTGTTGAGCTCGGCTGGTGGCGGAAGCAGGCGGTAGCGCCCGCCCTTGAGCCAGAGAGCACAGGCCTTCTGGAGCCGTAAATCGAGCACCAGGGAAGCGATGGTGAGCTGGGGCTCCTGCATCGGGCAAGAAAACCTGCCAGAGATGTGCCTCCGCATGTTGACGAAAGGAAAGGCAAAGCCCGAGGATTGTTGTTTGTCTTCCGATTGCGCGAGCCAGGCCCAATCGGAGCCTGAGATCGCGCGGGCCCCAGCGCCCGCACGGTTCACCGGGCTTCCAGCCTGGCCGCGTCCTGCGACCGCCATGAGTTCAGACACCGCCAAAGGGGCAGGCTCAACCCCGGCTCCTGCCTCCAGCAAGAAGGCCGCTGCCAGTGACAGCGCCGCATCCAGCAGCGCCTACGCCATCGTCGAAGCCTCGGGGCAGCAGTTCTGGCTGCAACCGAACCGCTATTACGACCTGGATCGACTGGCAGCCGAAGTCGGCGATTCCGTCTCGCTGGACACGGTTCTGCTGCTCAATGACGGCAGTGCCACCAACCTGGGTCAGCCCTACGTGGCCGGCGCCAAGGTCACCCTCAAGGTCATGGAGCACCGCCGGGGGCCCAAGGTGATCGTCTACAAGATGCGTCCCAAAAAGAAGACCCGCCGCAAGAACGGCCACCGTCAGGAGCTCACCCGTGTCATGGTTGAATCCATTGCCATGGGCAGCAAGACCTTCAACTGAGCCTGTCGGCACTGTCTCCGGTCGTCATCGATCCGTGAATCGATCCACAACCGCTCTCCGAAACTCTCCTTCCTGACTTCCCATGGCCCACAAGAAAGGCACAGGCTCAACCCGTAACGGCCGCGATTCCAACGCCAAGCGCCTCGGTGTCAAGCGGTATGGCGGTGAGTCCGTCAGCGCCGGCTCCATTCTGATTCGGCAGCGCGGCACCTCGGTGCTGCCCGGGATCAACGTGGGCCGCGGGTCCGACGACACCCTGTTTGCCCTGGTTGATGGTGTTGTGAGCTTTGACACCATCAAGCGCGGCCTGCGCAGCCGCAAGCGCATCAATATCGCCACAGCCTGAAGGCCTGGTCTCCTGCGGATCTGCCATCGGACCGGCACCTGAGAAGGTGCCGGTTTTTTGTTGACCTGACTCCGCCGTGGCGATCGGCCCTCAGTCCAGCAGGCGATAGGCCCGGGTGGTGATCAACCAGGGGTGAAACACTTCGAGGAAGCGGCTCTGCAACGTACGGAAGAACCGCTCGACCAGCTCCGGCTCATCAAAGTGAAAGGGGTACTCGCCGTTGTGCCCCTTGAAGAAATACCAGTTGAGCAGGGCAACGGCACCTGGGCCCATGCGGGTTGCAAACAGCTCGAGCTGGGCAGCCGGATCGGCCAGATGCTCCAGCACATCGAGGCAGACCACCGTGTCAAAGCGCTGTGGCAGCGCCGGATCATCCAGATCACGGCAGCAGTGGAGGCGTCCGGCCAGGCCCAGCTGGGCAGCCCGGGCTGCCACAAAGGCCCGGTTGTGGGGGTTGAGGTCCACGTACCAGACCGCTTCCACCGCTTCGAGCCCTGCAGCCGCCAGGGCGTGGCTGCCGATGCCACCGCCGAAATCGAGAACATGCCCCGCCGCAAACTGCTGCTGCAGGCGCAGGGTGTCGGCGATGTAGTCGGCGCTGCCCAGATGCCACGCCGCCAGCTCCAGCAGATGGCCCGTACCGACGGTGTCTTCGTAAAACTGACCGGCCTGATCGGGGTCAAAGGCGCCGGGGTGCAACGCCGCCAGATCGGCGGTGCTGCGGGTCAGACGCTGCTCCAGCTCAACGGGGCTGATCTGCAGATAGCTCGCCAGCTGGCCGCGCAGGTCAAAACCATCAGCCAGAAACCGCGCAATGCCCACGGGTCCGGCACAGGCTGGGCTGCCGGAAACGCTGGAGCTGCTGCTGACCACAGGCTGGTGTGTTGCTCGAGCCAACCTAAGCAGAGCCGGGTTCAGCCCAGCTCGGCGCCTTCGCCGGGCACCGCAAGCCAACGGCGCAGCCAGGCGGTCAGGCCATAAAAGGGCAAGGTGTCGGCCAGGGCAGCCAGGGCCTTGAACAGGTAGCCGCTGGCGATGAAGCTGACCAACTGGGGCACCACCGGCAGCTCGGGCCTGATCGGCAGCACATGGGCGCCGTAGTGGCTGATCAGCACCACGGCGCTGGTATCGACCAGCTGGCTCACCAGGGTGGAGCCGTTGTTGCGCAGCCACAGGGCCTTGCCGCCGCTGAAGCGTTTCCAGAAATGGAACAGGCGCACATCGGTGAACTGGGCCGCCAGATAGGCCGCCATCGAGGCCCCGACGGCTCCAAAGGCCAGCCGCCGCATCTCAAAGAAGGTGGCATCGGCCGGGGCCCCGGCCACCCCGGGCAGCACGCCCCCCAGCCACAGGATCAGCACGATCCAGCCGTTGAGCAGCAGCCCCACCCAGACCAGCTGGGAAGCCTTGTCTTCGCCCCAGATCTCACTGATCAGGTCGGTGCACAGAAACGTGAGCGGGTAGGGCAGGGCACCGACAGCCACGACGATCGGCCAGGGTCCGATGCTGCCCAGCTGCAGAAAACGGGTGAGCCCCAGGATGTTCAGCATCGCCATGGTGCCCAGGAACAACCCCGACAACACCAGGAAAGCCAGGTCGCGGCGTTGCTGCAGGGTCATTGACGCTGGCCATGGGGGACACTCGATCCAGGCTGCCGAGGTCATTGCCCATGCGCCACTGTGAGGAGCTCTGCAAAGCACCGGCGCCCTTCGGATTTCTGGTGCTCGACAAACCGGCGGGGCTGAGCTCCCACGGCTGCGTGAGCCGGGTGCGCCGGGCCTACGGGCTCAAACGGGTCGGCCATGGCGGCACGCTGGATCCGGCGGTGACCGGCGTGTTGCCAATCGCCCTGGGACCAGCGACGCGCCTGCTGCCCTACCTCAGCGGCGACAAGGCCTACCGGGGGATCGTGCAGCTGGGTCTCAACACCAGCACCGACGACCTCGAGGGCGAGGTGCTGCAGCGCACACCATTGCCGGCAGACCTCGATCAGCAGCGGGTGGAAGCAGCCCTGGCCGCCTTTCGCGGCCCCATCAACCAGGTGCCGCCACAGGTGTCGGCGGTGCATGTCGAGGGGGTGCGGGCCTACCAACGGGCACGACGCGGTGAGACCGTCAGCCTGGCCGCCCGCGCGGTCACCATTCACCGCCTGACGCTGCTGGCCTATGACCCGGCCCGGGGCCAGCTGGAGCTGGAGGTGCGCTGCTCCGCCGGCACCTACATCCGCGCCCTGGCCCGCGATCTGGGCACGGCCCTGGGCACCGGTGGGGCCCTGGCCAGCCTGCGACGCACCATGGCCCTGGGCTTTGACCTCAACGATGCGGTGCCCTGGGAGGCCCTGGATCCCCAGGTCCTGGCGGCGGGTGCGCCGCTGCCGGGCCTGCGCTCGCCGCTGGCGGCACTGGGCCATCTGGCCCAGCAACAGCTCGGCGATGGGGAGCTCGATGGCTGGCGTTGCGGCCGCCAGCTTCAGGCCCACCAGGCCTGGCCCGCGGGCACGGCTGTGGTCATCACCACCCTTCAAGGCGATCTGGCAGGGGTGGCCAACGCCAGCCAAGACGGCAGCCTGCAGCCCAAGCTGGTGCTCGACGCAGCGGGGTAAGCGCCATGGCCGGCCACAGCAAATGGGCCCAGATCAAACGCACCAAAGCGGTGGTTGATGCCAAACGGGGCGCCGTGTTCACCCGCCTGGGCCGCGAGATCATGGTGGCGGCCCGTGCTGGTGCTGATCCGGCGGGCAACTTCCAGCTGCGCACCGCGATCGAGAAGGCCAAGGCCGCCGGCGTTCCCAACAGCAACATCGAGCGCGCCATCGCCAAGGGCTCGGGCCAGGGGCAGGGCGGCGGTGAGCAGTTCGAGGAGGTGCGTTACGAGGGCTATGGCCCGGGGGGCGTCGCCGTGCTGGTCGAGGCCTTCACCGACAACCGCAACCGCACAGCGGCCGACCTGCGACTGGCCTTCAGCAAGCACGGCGGCAAGCTCGGCGAAAGCGGCTGTGTGGGCTACCTGTTTGAACACCGCTCTGTGGTGCGGCTGGCCTGGACCAGCGGCCCGGGCCCCGATGAAGACGCGTTGCTTGAGCATCTGTTGGCCCTTGAGACCGGCGGCGGACCCGCCGTGCTGGCGTTCGAGAGCGCAGCCGACGACGATGGCGGCTGCGCGATCGACATCCACGGCAACTTTGCCCAGCTGGAGGCCCTACAGGAGGGGCTGCGCCGTCAGGGACTGCCCGTCGCCGGCTGGGAGCACCGCTGGATCCCCCAGACCAGCTGCACCCTCGACGAACCGGAGGCCCTGCGGCACTGCCTGCGGCTGCTCGATGCCCTTGAAGGCCTCGACGATGTGCGCAGCGTCGCCACCAATCTGGAGGCCGAGTCTGCCGTGATGGATGCCGCCCTGGCCTCAGCGCAGCTGCAGGGCTGAGGCTGCGGCGGCATCCACGATCACCTGCAGCCGCGGGTGGTTCTGCAGCCAGCTGGCGGGCACCTCGGGGCCGGGCGGCTCCTCCAGGGTGCGGCGCAAAATCGCAGCCTTGGGCGCTCCGGTCACCACCAGCAACACCTGGTGGGCCGCCAGGATGTCGCGGGTCCCCAGGGTGATCGCCCGCCCGGGTACGGCGTCGGCGTGACCGCCGAAGGCTGCGGCGTTCTGCCGGCGGGTCGCCGCGCTCAGCGGCAGACAACGGCACGGGGCATCGGGTGGACATGGCGGCTCGTTGAAACCGATGTGCCCGTTGCTGCCCAGGCCAAGCAGCTGCAGATCGATGCCGCCGGCCGCCGCCACCAGGTGGCTGTAGCGCCCCGCTTCAGTGGCGGGATCGGCCGCCAGGCCATCGGGCAACTGCAGCTGGCCTGGCGCCAGTCCCAGGGGGACGGCCAGCGCCTGGTGCATGAAAGCTGTGAACGACTGCGGATCCTGCGGTCCCAGCCCCACGTATTCATCGAGATTGAAGCTGCGCCAGCCCGCGGTGAGGGCAGCGCGCTGCGGGGCCGCCAGGCTGGCGATCCGGGCGCAGAGGGCGCCATAGACCGGTTGCATGGTGCGTCCTGTGGCCAGGCCCAGCACCGCGCCGCGTTGCAATGCCGCCAGCAGCAGCCCGGCCACCGCGTCAGCCACCGCCTGCGCATCGGGCTTGATCTGCAGGTGCAGCCTGTCCTGCAGGGTCAAGGGGAACCCGCCACGCTGAGGCGGCTCCCGGAAACCTCCTGCTGCTGGGTCGCAGCCTCCAGACGCCCGTAGGGCTGCAGACGGGTGCCGCGGTAGTAGTGCCGCAGGATGGCCGTGAAGGATTCGCCGCGCTGGGCCAGCGCCAGGGCCCCCCACTGACTCATGCCGATGCCGTGGCCGAAGCCGCGGCCCACGGCCACCAGGCCCACAAGCCGTTCAGAAGCCCTGCTGCCCACGGAGCCCGGCTGCAGGGCTGGGCTGGCAGCGGAGTCGGCCTGGTTGAGCGCAGGCAGAGGGGGCACTGCAGCCAATGCCGATGGCAACGCAACCGGCACAGCCATGGGCGCCGGCTCCGGCACCAACGGTTCAAACCGCACCCAGGTGCTGCGCAATCCCAGGCGGCTGCGCAGGGCGGGGCCAGTGAGCAACAGCTCACCGCTCATGCCGACAACCCGCGCCTGGCGAATCCGACCCGTGGGGCTGGTGCTCAACACCTCGATCGCCTGAACCCCATCGAGCTCGGGGAAGGCCTTGCGCAGCTGCTCCCCATCCAAGCTCTGGCGCCATGCCCGCACCGGCGACCCATGATCAAAATCGGGCACGCTCACCAGGTAAGGCAACTGGCGCGGCCACAGATCACCACTGCTTTCGGTGCGTCCGCCACTGCTGCTGTGAAACACGGCGTCGATCAGGGCCTCGTCATGGGTGAGCACCAGGCCACGGGTGGTTTCAACCGCGGCCAGGGTCGAGGGCGCTTCGCTCTCGACACCGCGATACACCTGGCTCGCCACGGTGGCTTTCAGATCAAAGGCCTGGGCCGGCCGACGAGACCTCAGGGCATAGGTGCGTGCAGCCACCGCCTGGGCCCGCAACGCCTCCAGGGGCCAGCTGGCGGGCATCTCACTGCCCACCACGCTGGCCAGGTAGGTCTCGAGCGGCACGTGGTTGATGACCTGCAGACCGTTGCCCTGGGGGCGCACCTGCAGCACCCCCCGGTAACGGCGCTGCTGCAGCCAGAGCCCTGGATCGGGATCGCTGGGCAGAGCCAGAGCCTCGAGCCAGATCTCGGCGGCCAGCAGGGGCTCGGGCAGGCTGACCTGAACCCGGCCCTCGCGCTGAACGAGCTGGAGGGTGGGCGCGCCGGTCCACTCCCCCAACACCCTGCCCTGGCCATCGCGCAGCCGCAGTCCCGCTGATTCGGCTGCAGGGCGCAGGGCCAGGCCCTGATCCTCGAGCAGCAGCACCCGTACCAGGGGCCCGCGGGAGCCGGGTGCGGGTTGCACACTGCTCGGTGGCAACGCGGTGGCACTGACCCTGGCCAGCTGCAGAGGCTCGGCAGCCTGCAAACCCGGGGCCAGTGCAGGCCAGCCAATGAAGCCCAGGCCCAGCAGGGCCCCGGTCCATCGTTGCCGAATCAAAGGCAGGGGGGCCATCACGGCCGATCAGCCAGGCATGTCATTGTGCCGACCCCAGCGCCAGCCAGCCAGCCCCCCTGGCCCGGCAACGCCGGCCATGAACCGCCGTGGCAGCATGCGACAGAGGCGGGGGATCCGGTGCAGGTCACCTTTCTGGGAACCAGTTCGGGCGTGCCGACCCGGGGCCGCAACGTCTCGGCGGTCGCCCTGCGCCTGCCCCAGCGCAGCGAGCTGTGGCTGTTTGACTGCGGCGAGGGCACCCAGCACCAGTTTCTGCGCAGCGATCTGCGGGTGAGCCAACTGCGGCGCATCTTCATCACCCACATGCACGGCGACCACGTGTTCGGCTTGCCGGGGCTGCTGGCCAGCCTGGGCCTGGCGGGCGCCTGCCCCGGCATCGACCTGTACGGTCCCGATCCGCTGCGCGACTACCTCGAGGGTGTGCTGCGCACCAGCTCGACCCGGATCGGCTACCCGTTGCGCAGCCACAAGGTGCGTCAGGCGGCCGGCACTGGTGCCGTGCTGCTCGACGATGACGATCTGCAGGTGCGCTGTGCCCCCCTGACGCACCGGGTGCCGGCCTACGCCTATCGGGTCGATCAGAAGCCGCGTCCCGGTCGCTTCGACATCGCCAGGGCCAGGGAGCTGGGTATCCCCCCAGGCCCGGTCTACGCCGAACTCAAGGCCGGTCGCACCGTCACCCTCGACGACGGCCGCATCATCAACGGCGCCAGCCTCACCGGCCAGCCGCGACCGGGGGCCAGCGTCGTCTACTGCACCGACACGGTGTTCTGCGAGGCCGCGGTCACCCTGGCCCAGGGAGCCGACCTGCTCATTCACGAGAGCACCTTCTCCCACGGGGAGGCGGAGCTGGCCATCGCCCGCCAGCACTCGACCAGCACCATGGCCGCCCAGACAGCACTGGCGGCAGGGGTCAAGCAGCTGGTGCTCACCCACCTGAGCCCGCGCTACATGCCCGGCAACCCAATGACACCCGATGACCTGGTGGCCGAAGCCAGCGCGATCTTCGCCAACACCATCGTGGCCAAGGATTTTCTCAGCATCGACGTGATCCCTCCCGACGACGGTGCGGCCCGTGGAACGTCTGAGTAGCCCTGCAACAGTTCACGTGTTTCTGGCCCGGAGGCCCCTCCGGCCGTGATACAAGAACTCCGTTCAGGCGTCTCCCATGGCCCGTCTCCTCTCGAACGCAATCCGCACAGCCCTGCGCGCCCTGCTGGTGCTCCCCCTGGCTCTGCTGCTGGTCACCGGCTTCGGGTCTGAGGCCCTTGCCGCCCAGTGGAGCAGTGATCAGCTGACGGTGCCGGCCACGGCCGATGGCACCGAGGTGACCTTCAGTGAGCAGGAGATCAAGACCGGTCGCAAACTGTTCAACAACAGTTGCGGCGAATGCCACGCCGGTGGCATCACCAAGACCAACCAGAACGTGGGCCTCGACCCCGAGACCCTGGCCCTTGCCACCCCGTCGCGCGACAACGTCGCGGCCCTGGTCGACTACATGAAGGACCCGACCTCGTATGACGGCGAGTACAGCATCGCCGACGTGCATCCGAGCCTGCGCAGCAGTGACGTGTTCGTCAAGATGCGCGATCTCGATGACGACGACCTGCGCCTGATGGCCGGCTACATCCTGGTGGCCCCCAAGGTGCAGGGCATCCAGTGGGGCGGCGGCAAGATCTACTTCTGAGCTCTGCTCGCAGCCTTCCCCATAGCCCACCGCCGTCGGCGGTGGGCTTTTTGCTGCTGGGCTGCCGCCTGGCCGCAGAGATGGCGTGGCTCAGAGATGGCGTGGCTCAGGGGCTGAGGGGCTCGGCAGCCGGTTCGCCGGATCCATCGAAGCCTGCTGCTTGCTGTACCACCACTCCTGCAAGTCGGCAGAGAGCCGCTGGGGGAACAGAGTGATCACAGTCCGGGTCGCCCGGGTTCCCGGCTGCAGCAACTCAACCGCGTAGGACGGACAACGCCGCGCCGCCAGATCGGCCACAAAGCGGCGACCGATCCGGCGCCAGCTCGGCTCTTTGCTACGCCAGGCCAGGCGGCAGCAGGGCCAGGGCAGCTCCTCACGGTCAAACAGGCGACAGCAGGGACCCAGCACCCGAAAGGTGTACTGCCCACCGGGGCTGGTGTGCTCGCTGCCGTGCGCCAGCAGCCCATGAACCGTTGCAGAAGCCAGAGGGGCCATAAAAAAGCCACCCCGAAGGGTGGCAGAGGACGATGGGCGTCACAAGGCCATGGGAGCGGCCGGTGACAAGGTGAACAGGAAACCGTCAGACAAGCTCAGTAGAGCTCTTCTTCGGCGTGGGTCTTGATGGTGCAGTCGCTGGTGGGATAGGCGACGCAGGTCAGCACGAAGCCAGCCTCGATCTGGTCATCATCGAGGAAGCTCTGGTCGCTCTGGTCAACGGTACCGGCGGTCAGCTTGCCAGCGCAGGTCGAGCAGGCGCCTGCACGGCAGGAGTAGGGAAGGTCGATGCCCTGCTCTTCGGCAGCATCGAGGATGTACTGATCGTCAGGAACCTCGATGGTCTTGTTGAGGCCTTCGCTCTCGTTGATGAGGGTGACCTTGTAGGAAGCCATGAAGAAGGATTGGGGCTCACAGGCACCCGGAAGCCGGGCCTGTAGGACCCGCCATTCATACATCCGCCACAGGCGTTTCCCGCTGGTTTTGGCGATGAACGGCGAGAAGGCCAATCAAACACTGATCACCGATCAGCGTGCCTTATGTAACTCCAGCAGGGCCCAGGGCGCCTTCTCAGCGGCCAGATCCGCCTGCCAGCCTTCATCGGCGAGCACCTGCCGCAATCGCGGCGCCTGATCCACCAGCAGACCGCTCAGCAATCCCACACCATCGGGGGCCAGGAGCGCCTTGAACGCCGGGCTGAGGGCCTCGATCACCGGCGCCAGAATGTTGCATAACAGCAGGTCGGCGGGGCGGGCGGCCAACAGCTCGGCCAGCTCACCGGCCGAGCCCCGCACCACCTGCAGCTGAGAGGCGAGGCCGTTGAGGGCAGCGTTGTCGTGGGTGGCCGTGACCGCCAGCGAGTCGGTGTCGGCCGCGACCACCGAAGCCGCCCCCAGCCGCAGGGCAGCCAGCCCCAGCACGCCGCTGCCGCAGCCGAGATCGGCCACCCGCAACCCCGCCAGGGTGCCGCCCCGGAGGGCCGCAAGACGCTCCAGCGCCTCAAGGCACAGCCGCGTTGTGGGATGGCTGCCCGTGCCGAAGGCGCTGCCGGGGTCCATGCGGATCTGCAGGCGGACGCCGTGCTCGGCTGGACAGTCGAGCCAGGCAGGCAGGATCAGCAGGTGCTGACCAACCGGATCGGGCTGCCAGTGCTGCTTCCAGCTGAGGCTCCAGTCCTCATCGGGCTGGGCCTGCCAGCTGAGCGCAGGCAGCGGCAGTCCGAAGGTGGCGGCCAGGGGCTCGAGAGCCTCTTGCAGCCGTGCACGCTCAGCATCGGACCAGTCACTGGCCGGCAGCCAGGCGATCAGCTGCCTTTCGGCGGGGGATTCGGGTCGGTGCTGCACAGCGACCCGGTGAATCCCCAGCTCGGGCAGTTTCCACACAAGGGATTCCTCGAGCTCCGCCGGGGCGGCCATGTCAAGCCGCCACCAGCCCGTAGCCCCCATCAGAGGGTCACCGGGTGGGCCTGCTGGATGCCGCTGATCGCATGGACCGAGGCCAGCAGATCGGCAGGGATCGGGTCATCGATGCTGAGCACCATCACCGCATCACCGCGGACGATGCGCCGGCCCACCTGCATCGAGGCGATGTTGACGTTGTGCTCGCCCAGCAGGGATCCCAGCTGGCCGATGATGCCTGGCATGTCGCGGTGGCGGGTGAACAGCATGTGGCGGCTGGGGGCCACGTTCACCGGAAACTCATCAATGGTCACCACCCGCAGCTCGCCGTCGGCGAACACCGCGCCGGTCACGCTGTGGCTGCCCTCGCTGTTGCGGCAGGTCAGCTGCAGCGAGCCGCCGGCAAAGTCACGGCTCGATTCGTCCTTGACCTCGAGCACATGGATCCCCCGCTCCTTGGCCTCAAGGCTGGCGTTCACGTAATTGATGCTGTCGCCCAGGGCCGTGGACAGAAGGCCCTTGAGGGCAGCTACCACCAGGGGCTGGGCCGGATGCTCGGCAAAATCACCCTGCAGCCGCACCTCCAGCTCGCTGACCGCACCGCCGCCCAGCTGGCTCACCAGCTGGCCCAGGGTCTCGGCCAGCTGCAGATGGGGCTTGAGCTGCTCCATCACTTCGGAGCTGAGCCCCGGAATGTTGACGGCACTGCGGGCAGGCAGCCCCAGCAGCACGTCACGGATCTGCTCGGCCACATCGATGGCCACGTTCTCCTGGGCCTCTTCGGTGGAGGCGCCCAGGTGGGGGGTGAGGATCAGCCGCTCACAGACGCTGCGCAGCGGGGAGTCGGCCGCCAGGGGCTCCTTGGCGTACACGTCGAGGGCCGCACCGGCGATCGTGCCGGCGGTGACAGCTTCGGCCAGGGCCGCCTCATCGACGATGCCGCCGCGGGCACAGTTGACGAGCCGCGCCGTGGGTTTCATGGTGCGCAGCAGATCGGCGTTGACCAGGTTCTCGGTCTCAGGCGTGCGGGGCAGGTGCAGGCTGATGTAATCGGCCTCCGCAAACAGGTCCTTGAGGGGCGAGAGCCGCACCTGCATCTGCTGGGCGCGCTCCGCCGACACGAACGGGTCATAGGCCAGCACCTCCATGCCCATGGCACGCGCCACCCGGGCCACGTGGGAGCCGATCTTGCCCAGGCCCACCACGCCCAGCTTCTTCTTGTAGAGCTCATTGCCGACGTAGGTCTTGCGGTCCCAGCCGCCCGCCATGGTGCTGGCGTGGGCATGGGGCACGTGGCGCGACAGCGACAGCATCAGCGCCAGGGCATGCTCGGCTGCCGCGATGGTGTTGCCCTCGGGCGAATTGACCACCAGCACGCCGCGCTTGGTGGCGGCTGGCACATCGACGTTGTCGACGCCGACGCCGGCACGGCCGATGATGCGCAGTTTGTCGGCGGCCGCGATGATCTCGGCGGTCACCTGGGTGCCCGAGCGGATCATCAGACCGTCGTACTCGCCGATGATCTGAGCCAGCTGATCGGCGGGTAGCCCGGTGCGCACATCCACCTGGGCGACCTGGGAGAGGATGTCAATCCCCGCCTGGTCGATGGGGTCGGAGACGAGAACCTTTGTCATGCCCGGCGCTGCGGTGGGTAAGCCGGGGGTGCAGTGTAGTGAGCGGCGAGAATCAGGCCAGCTCATCGGGGATCAACTGTGTCGACGCGGGTCGTGGTGGTGTTCAGACAACGCGACCAGCTGGAGGCGCTGCGCCAGACCCTGGCCGCCCAGCGGCCGCCCCTGAGCCGGCTGGTGTGCATCGGCAAGGACGCCACACCGCTCAACGCGGTGACCGACCTCAACCCGGCCGCCAAGCGTCAACTGCGCCAACGGCGCATGGCGACCTGGCTGGTGCCGTTCGGATTTCTGGCAGGCCTCACGTTCACTTACATCACCGACCTGGACACCTTTGCCTTCGCCGGGGCCTGGAGTCAGCACCTGCTGGGCGGTGTCGCCGGCATGATCTCGGGCTGGATGGGCAGCTTTGCCGCAGCCGCCAGCGTCAGCTCGAGCGAGGACGACCGCATCCGCGGACTGCGCAACCGGTTTGAGGAGGGCAACTGGCTGCTCTTCGCCGAGACGGCCGCCGGTGCCGACATGCCCTGGGCCGCGCTGCAACAGGCCAGAGCGCTGGCGGTGGTGCGACTGGGAGACAGCTGATGCTGCCTGCCCTCACAGCGCTTGCCGAGCGGGCCCTGCTGAGCTGGGAGCCGCAATGGAGCGGCTTTCTCGACGGGGCCGAGCAGGAGCAGGCGCTGAGCACGCTCGCAGGACTCAGCGATCTGCAGGTGGCCAGCTGGGGAGGGTTCGAGGCCGCCGAGCGCCGTCGACTGCTGCTGAGCCGCTCCGATCTGGCGCTCAACTGGGACGTGCTGCAGGGGCAGGGACTGGCAGGCCTCGAGCTGCAGGGCAACTTTCTGTTTGATCCGGCCGAACCCGCTGACTTTGCCCAGACCCTGCTCGAGGCCCAGGTTCCACGGGACTCCCTCGGCGACCTGTGGCTGCGCAGCGACCGCGGTGCCCAGGCCGTGGTGCTGAGCGCCAGCTGCATCGGTCTCGAGGGCCGTGAGCTGCTGGTCCGCAGCGTGCCGGTGCAGCTGCAGCTGCGCCCGCTCGAGAGCCTGCAGCCCCCTGCCCCCCGCAAACCGCGCCGGCTCAGCACGGTCGAGGCCTCGCTGCGGCTGGATGCGGTGGGCTCGGCCGGCTTCGGCGTCTCCCGCAGCCGCATGGCCGAGCTGATCCGCAGCGGAGCGGTGCGGATCAATTGGCAACCGGTGAGCAGCCCCAGCAAGGAGATCACCAGCGGTGACCGGGTGCAGCTCCAGGGAAAGGGCGAGCTGATGATCGAAACCGCCGAACTGACCAAGAAGAACCGCTGGCGGATCGAGCTGATCCGACGATGAGCGGGCTGCTAGGTTGCGCCTGTCCGGATGCCTCGACGGAGCGCAATCCTTCCGGGCGATTAGCTCAGAGGTAGAGCACTACCTTGACACGGTAGGAGTCACTGGTTCGATTCCAGTATCGCCCACTCGACCTAACAGATGCCTTCCAGCACAGCCGATCTGCATGTTGTGATCGGTCTGGGACGCTCGGGCATCGGCGCCGCCCTGCTGCTGCACGCCCAGGGACATGAGGTGCTGGTTCTCGACGAGAACCACAGCGACGCCCATCAGCAGCGGGCCGAGCGGCTGCAGACCCAGGGCATTGCGGTTCAGCTGGGCTGCCGTCTGGAGCCCGGGCTGCCGCTGCTGCAGACGCGTCGCCCGGCTGCCGTGGTGGTGAGCCCCGGCATGCGCTGGGATCACCCCCTGCTGCTGTGGCTTCGATTTGAGGGGATCGCCGTGCACGGCGAACTGGTTCCCGCCTGGCGGGCCAGTGGCGACGTTCCCTGGATCGGCATCACCGGCACCAATGGCAAGACCACCGTGACCCATCTGGTGAGCCATCTGCTCAACCAGAGCGGCCGCGATGCGCCGATGGGCGGCAACGTGGGCCACTCGGCCGCCGAACTGGTGCTACAGCGCTGCAACACCGGCAGTCAGCCCCCCGATTGGCTGGTGATGGAAATCAGCAGCTACCAGATCGAATCGGCCGCTGAAATCAGCCCCAGGATCGGGATCTGGACCACCCTGACTCCCGATCACCTCGAACGCCACGGCACGCTTTCGGCCTACCGCCAGATCAAGCGGGGCCTGCTCGAGCGCAGCACGCTGCGAATCCTCAATGGCGATGATCCCGACCTGCGGTCCCATCAGACCCGTTGGAACGACGCCTTCTGGGTCACAGCTGGCGATGGCCGGGATCTGCCGGCAGGCATCCAGGCGAGCCTCTGGATCGAATCAGGCCGCCTCCGCCAGCGACACCGCAATGGCAAGACCATCGACCTGATGGCGGCCGATTGCCTGGCCATGCCGGGGGTGCACAACCGCCAGAACATGCTGATGGCGGTGGCGGCAGGCCTCGGTGCGGGGCTCAGCGGAGCTGAGATGGAGCGTGCCCTGGCCAGCTTCCCCGGGGTGCCCCATCGGCTCGAACGCCTGCGACAGCATCGCGGCGTCACCTATTTCAACGACAGCAAGGCCACCAACTACGCCGCCGCCGAGGTGGCGCTCGATGCCTTGAAGGGGCCTCTGGTGGTGCTGGCCGGCGGAGAGGCCAAACAGGGAGACGGCAGCACCTGGGCCATGGCCCTGGCTCGCCAGGCCAGGGCTGTGGTGCTCTATGGCGCAGCCAGGGAACTGTTTGCCTCGCTGCTCCAACAAACCGGCTTTGACGGCGTGGTGACCCTCGCCGAAGGCCTGGACGCCGCCGTGCCGGTGGCCGCAGAACTGGCCGGACAACTGAACTGCCCGGCGGTCCTCCTGTCACCGGCCTGCGCCAGCTTTGATCAGTACAGCGATTTTGAGGCCCGGGGAGACCATTTCCGGGCCCTGGTCGCGGCGCTCTGACGAACCCAGCAGCCGCTCGATGCCCTGCTGAGCTGAGCTGCCCTGGCTCAGCTGCCCTGGCTCAGCTGCTGGTAGGCCGAGGCACCGATGCAGACCGCCAGGGGCACCGTTGCAAACAGTCCCACGCCGAACGCCAGCAGACCGACGGCACTGATCACACCGATCACCAGCAGCAGCACCGCCACATCAAACCAGTGGGGTGTCACCATGCGCCTGGCGCCCGACATGGCATCGAGAAAGGCGACCTTGCGGTCGACCAGCACAAAGGCTGCAAACCAGTAACCGACCGAGAGGTAGATGCCGGGGATGCCGAAGACCAGCAGCCCCAGCAGAATCGCCGTGGCGGCAAACACATGGAGTCCGAGCAGGTTGAACAGCTGCCGGGTTTCAGAAAAGAGCTGGCCAAAGCGGAACGTCTGGCCCTTGGCGGCCATCAGACCACCATTGATCAGCGCCAGGTTGCCCACCAGGTGCACCACCACCTGCAACAGCAGCACCAGGCCGTAGGCCAGCAGGGCGCCCCACTGGGCATTGGTCGAATCTTCAATCCTGAGGTTGAGGGCTGCGCCCGCCCAGACCAGCACGCCCAACACGATGGCGTACACGATCGAGAAGCCGATCAGCACCACGGCGTTGCGGGAAAAGCCCCTGGCGCCGTTCTGAATGATGGAGCCGTACTGCATCAGGGATGGCCTCAAGGAACGCGAAAAGAACAGTTCAATTGTGCGGGGAGTGCCGATGGCGTCAATGCGGCGCAGTCAACTCCGATACCGCCCTTAGCATCGATGCTGATCCTGCACCGGTCTGCATCGATGGCCCACTGGCTGATGAAAAGCGAGCCGGAGGCCTACGGCATCGACGATCTCGCCCGCGAAGGCTCCACCCTGTGGGATGGAATTCGCAATTATCAGGCCCGCAATTTCATGCGCAGCATGTCGCTGGGCGATCGTGCTTTCTTCTACCACTCCAACACCAATCCCCCCGGCATCGTGGGACTGATGGAGGTCACGGAAACGGGCCTGGTGGACCCCAGCCAGTTTGACCCGGCCTCGAAGTATCACGATCCTGCCTCTTCCCCTGAACGCCCCCGCTGGGATTGCGCCCGGCTGCGCTACCTGGGTCGCTTTCAGGAACTTCTCAGCCTCGAGGTGCTGCGCAGCCAGTTCAGCGAAGACGAGCTGGGCGTGGTGCGTCGCGGCAACCGACTGTCGATCCTGCCGGTGCCCGAGGCCAGCGCGGCACGGTTGCTGCAGCTGCTGGGCCCCCTTCTGGATTGAACTGGCCTGTAGCCAGCGCTCTGGTCGCCATGCCGACACTTCGCCCGATCGCCAGTGAACCGATCGCCATCCGTCAGGCCCTCGAAGACGGTTGGCGGGGATTCAAACGCAGTGCTGCGGCGCTGATCGGCTTCACGCTTGTGCTGGGTGGGGCGAACCTGCTCAGCTGGCTGGTGTACCGCCAGAGCGGGGGCCTGTTGAGCCAGGGATGGCCGCAGAGTTCAGGACTCCCGCTCGTCCAGTCTGTGGGGGCCCTGATCGTTTACCTGATCACGGGCCTGTGGCTGCTGGCAGGGTTGATCCAGGGGGCCGAGCAGTCTCTCGAGGGTGGGCAGGCCCAACTGGGAAACCTGCTGCGACCCGATGCACGGGCCATGGCACGGCTCGCCTGGAGTGGCCTGGTGCTGCTGCTGGTGCTGGCCCTGGTGGTCCAGAGCGGCGAGATCAGTTCCTGGCTGCTGACCCTGGTGCTGCCAAGGCTGACGTCGCTGCCCCTCTGGGCCGCCAGGGTGGTGGTGGTGTACCTGCTGGTGGACCAGGTGCTGCTGCTGCCGATCGTGGTGGTGGGCCGGCAATCAGGCCTGGCAGCGTTTCGCAGCGGCAGGCGGGTCACCGACCCCCACTGGCTGCAGGCCCTGGGCCTGCTGGTGGTGGTGGCCCTGATCCTGCTGGCGGGATTCCTGCTGCTGGTGGCCCTGGCGGCCGCACTGCCCCTGGCACTGTGCACCCTGACCGCGGCCTACCGGCAGCTGTTCGCCCTGCCTATGGCTGCTGCTGCCGCGGAGCCGCCGTGACCGGGCTGAAGCTGCGCTGCCCCGGAAACAGATTGGCCAGATAGCAACGGGTCACATCCCTGCTGCTCGAACCGTTCTGAACCAGAAAACCGGCCAGGGCCGCCTGAACCAGGCGGTACTGATCCCAGTTGGGATGGCGCTCGATGAACGCCTGCATCGACGCCAGCAGGCCTGCCGAAACATCGGCGCGGAGGCTGACAATGCCGCCGCTCGCCCCGGGCTCAGCCCCGGCCTCCTCCTGCTCAACAGACGCAGTCATTCCGACGCTGTCGCCGGCACTTGTCCCCGTTGCGTCGTTCCAGGTCATGCACTCCCTGTGCTCATCAATCAGCCAACAGTTCCCCACATCTGCCGCGCCGCGTCAACCAAGCGCTGGCCAGGCACGCACAGCGCATTCCCAGCCTGAGACCCATGCCCCCAGCAGCTGCTCTGGCAGCTATGGCACCACCCCCGGCGCTTCCATAGCTGCGGTGTCGCCGTTGTCAAGAGCGCCTTCGGTCGGGGCACGGTTCTCCCCAGCTTGGGGCGCCGCGGTCGATGCGCCGCCATGGCCTGTGGAAAACCCCAGGAAAAACCTGGGCATCGCTGGGGGATGCGACGCACCGATGCATTGATCAGCAGTGCTGATCAAGCGCAAGGGCGACGTCCCGTCTCATGCGGGATTGGTCATGGCCATCGGGCAGCTGAACCGCCTCGAGCGCCGCCGCCAACGCCGGGCTGGCCGCGCAATCCCAGGCCCCTTCGAGACCGCGTGAGCGCTCTGCGCCGCACGCCGTGTCATCGATCAGAAACCGCAGGGCCCATTGCTCCGGCGTGCCGCTGAGCTGCATCCACAAGCCTTCGCTGGCGTGCTCCAGCTCCAACGTCTCATCAGGCATCAGCAGCGGGGCCGTGGCCGCCAGCTGACGCACCAGGACCGCCACAGCCGCACGCAACCGCCCAGCTTCGGGGGCGGTCAGTTCGGCAGCCCAGTCGCGGCCACCGATCAGCACAGAAAAGGGCTGGCGCTGGGGGTCCACCCGCAGCCGCCAGCCCTCACCAGAGCGGATGTCCACCTCAGACAGGCAGCAGGTCAGGCTGGTCCTGTTCGTCGCTGAGCTCGACGATGGCCCGCTGCACGGGCTTGATCATGGAGTCGTCGAGCAACCCGTCAAAATCATCGAAACGGCGCTGCTTGGCCCGATAGGCAATGCGCACGGTGGTGAGATAGCGGTTGCTCGAGTGCCGGATCAGGCTTTCGCCCCGCTGGGCCAGGTCCTTGGCATTGATCTGGAGACCGCTGTACATAACCTGTCGCTTCTGCTTCAACCATAGGCCAGGCCAGGCCAGGCAGCGGCCCGCTAGAAGGGCACCCATGGCCGGCACCGTGGCGATCGACCTGGGCAGCAGCACCACCGTGGTGGCGTATCAGCCGCCCGATGGTGAAGCCCGGCTGTTGGCCTTGCCGCCTTACAGCCTCGAGGCGCCGACCGTGGTTCCCTCGCTGCTGTGGCTGACCTCAGCCGAGAGCAGCAGGCCGCTGCTGGGACGCCAGGTCCTGGACGCCGATCTGGCACACCAGGACAGCCCCTGCCTGCAGCGCGACTTCAAACGCCTGATCGGCCGGGGCACGACGACCGGCGGCCCCAGCCAGGCCTCCCCACGGCAGCTGCCGCTCACCCCCGAGCAGGCCGGAACGCTGCTGCTGCGACGACTCTGGGCAGCCCTGCCGCCCGAGCTGGCACCCGAACGGCTGGTGCTGACTGCACCGATCGACACCTACCAGGGCTATCGCCGCTGGCTGCAGGGCCTGGCCGACGACCTGGCGGTGGCCGAGGTCGCCCTGGTGGACGAGCCGACCGCCGCGGCCATCGGCTGCGGACTGGCGCCAGGCAGCATCGTGCTGGTGGTCGACCTGGGCGGCGGCACCTGTGATCTCTCGCTGGTGCAGCTGCAGGGTGGCGAAGGCCGATCCAGCCCGATCGCCCAGCTGCTGCGCCTGGGGGGCCGCAACCTCGAAGCCAGCCGTCAGCAACTGCGCTGTGCCCGGGTTCTGGGCAAGGCAGGTCTGGCGGTGGGGGGCCGCGACATCGACCGCTGGATCGCCGGCGTCGTGGCGCCGGGGCGCCCCCTGTGCGGCTCGCTGCTGGCCCAGGCCGAGCAGCTCAAGTGCCAGCTCAGCACGGTTGAACCGGCGCGCAGCGTCTGGAGCACCGGCACTGGCGACAGCCTCGCGTTGCAGCTCTCTGCGACGGATCTCGCCGAGCTGCTGGAACGCCAGGGCCTGATCGCCCAGCTCGACGCCCTGCTCGAGGCGGTATTGAGCCAGGGGCGCCAGAGCGGGCTGGAGACCGAGCAGATCACAGCCGTGCTGGCGGTGGGGGGTAGCAGCAGGCTGGCCCCGGTCCAGCAGTGGCTGCAGCACCGCTTCGCCGGTCTCACCATCCACAATCGGCGGCCCGTGGAGGCCGTTGCCCTCGGCGCCCTGGCCCTCACTCCCGGGGTGCGCGTGCGCGACGTGCTGAGCCGGGGCGTCGCACTGCGTTGCTGGGACCGCCGCAGCGGCACCCACCAGTGGCACCCCCTGTTTGTGCCCGGACAGAGCTGGCCGACCGAGCAGCCCCTGGAGCTGCTGCTGTGCTGCAGCCGCGACGGCCAGACGGCACTGGACGTGGTGCTTGGCGAACCCAGCGAGGAGCTGCGCGCCGAGGTGGTGTTCGACGCCGGCATGCCCCGCCTGCTGCAGCGCGCCGCCGGGGCCGCTGCCGTGATTCCCTGGACGAGGCAGCCAGCCCCGATCGTGCTGGATCCGCCCGGCCGAGTGGGCATGGATCGCTTGCGGCTGCTGTTCCGCATCGACGAGGCCTGCCAACTGCAGCTGGAGGTGCATGACCTGCAGCAACCGGGCAACCCACCCAGGCATGAGCAGCTGGGTCCGCTGCGCTGACCAGCGGACGCAGCGAGGCATCGCTGCGATAAAACTGACCCATCACTGATGCTTACGCCTTGGCCCTGCGCCGGCACAGGCTGCCCCGCTTCTGGCTCGGTCTGACCCTGGGTCTGGTCGTCTGCGGGGTGACGGCCACCTACCTGTGGGAGCGGCAACTGCCCGACCGGTTGCGCCAGGCCGCCAGGGCTGGTGATGTTGACGCCTGCTTGCGTTTCAGCGAACAACTGGCTGCATTGCGCTGGCTGGGGGGTGAAGATCCTGGCGAACAGGCCCGCTGCCGCCGTCTCAAGGCCCGGCAGCTGTGGCAGGCACAGCAGTGGGAGCGCGCCCTGCAACTGCAACTGCAGCTGATCAACTCCAGGGCGGCGTCGATCAACGACCGGCTGCTGCTGCAGAGCTGGGAAGACGAACTGCAGCAGCGGGCGCTGCGTCGCTTTCATCAGGGCGATCTCAACGGCGCCCTGGCCCTGCTGGAGCCGATCGGTGAAAACCACAAACAGGGTGGCAACAGCCTCGGCGACAACCTGCGCGAGGTCTGGAACAGCAACCGCTACCAACAGGAGCGTGCCCGCAAGCTGGCCGAGCAGAAGCGCTGGTGGGAAGCGATCGATGCCCTCAATCGGATCGACCATCCCTGGTGGAAGCAGCAGAGCCTGAGCCTGCGCCGCAACGTCGAACAGGGCGTCAACCGCCTGAGCAAGGATCACCGTGATCACGACAGTCACGGCTCCCTGCCCCACACGGTCTCCCCTGAGCAGCTCGACGCCCAGGTCCGAAGACGCATCGACCAGGGCATCGACGAATGGACCGCCTTTCAGCAGGCGTGCAAGGCCCTGGGCGGCCAGATCGTCGAGGCTGGCCCCGAAACCGCCTGCCGGCGCTGACACCATGACAAGATTGCGGCGCAGCACATGCCGCAGGGTCATGCAGCAGGGCGACAGGGTCAAAGTCAGCAGCAACGTGGTGGTGTTTCATCACCCCCAGCACCGCGGCGAAGCCTTTGATCTGATCGGTCAGGAAGGTGAGGTGATCAACGTGCTCAACGACTGGAAAGGCCGTTCCATCAGCCCGACCCTGCCGGTGGTGGTCGCCTTCGGCAAATGCCGTGTTCACCTGCGGTCCGATGAGCTGACGCCGCTCAGCTGAGATCCTGAGCCCAAGCATTCCACTGATCTGTTGCGCTGGCCGCGCTCAGCGGTTGGGGCTCAGCTCCCCAAACCCGGGTTGGCGACCTTTGAGCAGGTAGACGCCCTCGTCGCCGTCGATGCCCTGGAGGCAGAGCTGGATCAGCTCCTGCCGGCTGGTGGGGACCACCCGCCCGCAGAAATCGGGCTGAATCGGCAACTCGCGATGCCCGCGATCAACCATCACCAACAGCGCCACCCGGCGCGGACGGCCCCAGGCCTGCAGCGCCTCGAGTGCCGCACGCACGGTTCGGCCTGTGAAGATCACATCATCAACCAGCACCACGTGACGGCCCTCGAGGCTCACAGGCAGCTCGGTGGGCTGCACGAGCCGCGTGCCCACCCGTTCGAGATCATCACGATGAAAGGTGGGATCGAGACTGCCGCAGTCGACCGGATGACCGCATCGGAGTTGCAACCGTTCGGCCAGAACCTGGGCCAGAGCCACTCCACGGGTCGGGATGCCCAGCAACACCAGTTGCCGACTGTCGGCCAGGTCTTCGAGCACCTGCGAAGCCAGACGGTCGATCGTGCGGCCCAGCTCATCTGCTGCGAGCAGCTGACGGCGCACACCGGGATCGGCATCCGGCGGAGTTGGCTGCATCGCCCCGGTTGTTGGCTGCTTCGTCGCCAACCCTAGGCAGTGAAGCCCTCAACACCGCGAAGACCCCGATCGACAGCCCCCGATCGACAGCCCCTGGCACTGCCACCGATGTAACCAAAGCCTGACGCGGCAGGGCCGCCAGAGAAGCGCCAGGAGGGCAGGGGGTAGGTTGGCAGTGATGGTGATGGCGCCAGGCGTCGGATCCTTGATCGATTCCAGATTCGATGCGCGGGTGAGACAGATCGGGTGACTGCAGCTCCATCCCCCAACCACCCACCGGCAACCGGCCACCCTGCCAGCGGCAGCGCGGCCACCACATTTCGTCAGGCGCCGGCCGTGGCCCCTGTGGTGCTGGCGATTCTTGATGGCTGGGGCTACTCCCCCGCCGACGCCCACAACGCCATTCGGGCGGCCGAGACACCGGTGATGGATGCCCTCTGGCATGCCTACCCCCACACCCTGATCGAGGCGAGTGGCGGAGCCGTGGGCCTGCCCGACGACCAGATGGGGAACTCAGAGGTCGGCCATCTGACCATCGGTTCGGGGCGCATCATCCGCCAGGAGCTGGTGCGCATCGGTCAGGCGGTCAAGGACGGTTCGCTCGCCGCCAATCCGTCCCTTAACGCCCTGGCCGACAGCCTGCTCGCTTCAGGTGGCAGCCTGCACCTGATCGGCCTGTGCTCAGACGGCGGCGTCCACAGCCACATCGACCATCTGGGCGGTCTGTTGCACTGGGCTGCCGCGCGCGGGCTGGAGTCGGTGTGTGTGCATGTCATCACCGACGGACGCGACACCGCCCCCAGCAGCGCCCTTGCCTTCATCGAGGCCGTCGAAGCCCAGATCATGGCCGCCGGCGTCGGTCAGATCACCACGCTCTGCGGGCGCTACTGGGCGATGGACCGCGACAACCGCTGGGAGCGCACCGAAAAGGCCTACCGGCTGCTCTGCGAACCCGGAACGATCAGCGACGCCACCCCCGCCGCCATTCTGCAGCAGTCGTATGCCGAGGGGATCACCGATGAGTTTCTGGAGCCGGTGCGGCTGGCCGCAGGATTGGTGCAGCCCAGTGATGGCGTGGTCTGCTTCAACTTCAGACCCGACCGGGTTCGCCAGCTGATCCGGGCCCTGGTGCTCGAAGACTTCGACCCCTTTGCGCGTGAGCGCATCAGCCCCCTGGAGGTCGTCACCTTCACCCAGTACGAGAAAGGGCTGCCGGTGGCGGTGGCCTTTCCGCCCGAATCACTCGATGGGCTGCTCGGTCAGGTGGTCTCCGAGGCGGGCCTGCGGCAGTTCAGGACTGCAGAAACCGAGAAATATCCCCATGTGACCTATTTCATGAACGGGGGCATCGAGCAGGCCTTCCCCGGCGAAGATCGCCACCTGGTGCCCTCCCCCAGGGTGAGCACCTATGACCAGGCGCCCGCCATGTCGGCCGAACAACTCACCGACAACTGCATCGCCGCCATCAACAAGGGCATCTATGCCCTGGTGGTCATCAACTATGCCAATCCCGACATGGTCGGCCACACCGGTCAGATGGACGCCACCAAAGAGGCCATCGCCATGGTCGACCGCTGCGTGGGCCGCTTGATGGAGGCCACCAACCGCATGGGCGGCACCCTGCTCATCACCGCCGACCACGGCAATGCCGAGGTCATGGAGGGGCCCGACGGCCGCGCCTGGACAGCCCACACCACCAACCCCGTACCCGTGATCCTGGTGGAAGGAGAACAACGCAAACTCCCTGGACACGGCACCGCGGTGCAGCTGCGCGAGGGTGGCGGCCTGGCCGATGTGGCCCCCACCCTGCTCGAGATCCTGGGGCTTGAGAAGCCTGCGTTGATGAGTGGCTGCAGCCTGATCAGCCCGGCCGGCAGCCCGGCAGAACCCAGCCGCATCCCCCAGACGCTCGGCATCTAAGGTGGGCAGATGATCAGTTCAGTGGTGTCGTGGATCTGGATCGGCAGTGGCGTGCTGCTGATCATCTCGGTGTTGCTGCACAGCCCCAAGGGTGACGGCATGGGCGGCCTGGCTGCCAGTGGCGGATCGATGTTCAGCAGTGCCCGCAGCGCTGAGCAGACCCTCAACCGGATCAGCTGGACCCTGCTGGCTATTTTTCTGGCCCTGGCTGTGGTGCTGAGTGCGGGCTGGCTTCAGTGAGCCAGGGCACATGAATCTGCAACGACGCCCGCTGCTCTCGGGCCTGGCTGCAACGGTGGCGGGCCTGCTGGGACTCCCCGGTGAGGCCCAGGCTGCCGCCAAGGCGGGTGATCCGGCCTGGAACCTCAGCGATGCCCAGTGGAAGGCGAAGCTGAGCCCTGCGGCCTATCAGGTGCTGCGCCGTGAAGGAACCGAACGGCCGTTCAGCAGTCCGCTCAACAGCGAGAAGCGTGCCGGCATCTACCACTGCGCCGGTTGCGATCTGCCGATGTTCAGCAGCAAGGCCAAATACGACAGCGGCACCGGCTGGCCCAGCTTCTGGCAGCCCCTGAGCGGTGCCCTGGGCACCACGATCGACTTCAAGTTGATCGTGCCCCGCACTGAATACCACTGCAAACGCTGCGGCGGCCACCAGGGCCATGTCTTCGGCGATGGCCCCCGGCCCACCGGCAAGCGCTACTGCAACAACGGCGTGGCACTGGTGTTCAAGCCTGGCAAAGGCTGAGCACCAACCCATCTGTTTGATTGACGTCCCAGAGGGGGCGCACCACAGTACAGATGAAGACGGTAGACAAAGGCGCCCTGAGCAGGTGCCCTGGCTGGCCTGAATCGTCCGTTCGGCCGCCACCGCCATGAGCAACGCCAACCCGACGATCTGGCAACCGATCGGTCCGGCGCCGATCCAGAACCCGTTCTATGGCTCCCTGAACTACGCGAGCCCTCAGGGCAGCGGCCAGGCAGCCGGGGCCATGCACGGCCTGGCTGTGGCCCAGGGCGGGCCAGGGCAGGATGCCTGGCTCTATGCCGCCTCGGTGAACGGGGGGGTCTGGGGCCGGCCTTACGACAGCGCCAGTGACAGCTGGGGCAGCTGGCGCTGGCTCAGCGAGCCACCGGCCTACAGCGGAGCTCAATCGATCACCGATCTGGCCGTCTCGCCTGATCAGCGCTGGCTGGCGGTGGGTCGCGGCGTCTTCAGCAACTTCACTGGAGCAGGCGGCGATATCCAGGCCCCGCTGCAACTGGCCGAACGCAGCAGCAACGGCGATCTGCGCTGGCTCAGGGTTGCCGATGAGCGCCTGGCAGCCCTGTGGGACCAGCCGGTGCAGGCCCTGCGATGGGCCGGAAATCTGCTGCTGGTCGGCACCAACCAGGGCCTGTATGTGGGCCAGATGGGCGCCTCAGGCGAACTCAGCACCCTGCAGCGCGCCACAGCCTTACCAGCCGACGTGCGGGCCATCGACGTCGGCCCCTCGGGCCGCGCCTATGCGGCCTTCGGCAATGCCGCGGGAGCCGCCGTGATCACCGCCACCACCGCAGAGCTGCAGGCCGATCCGACACGCTGGCAGCTGTTGAAGGGCAGCGACAAGCTCGCCGGCGGTAGCGACAACCTGCGCCTGGCGGTCAGCAGTGATCCAGGCACCCAGCACGACGTGGTGTTTCTGGGCACCTCAAAAATGGTTGAAGACAAACCCGGGGTCTCCCGATCCAGGATTGAGGCCATTCACCGCGGCAGCTTCAGCCAGGACCCCACCACACCCATCTGGCAGAGCGCAGCGGTCGGCGAGCAGATCGGAACCAATCAGGCCAATCCGAACTTTTCGTTTGCCGCCGATCCCACCGATGCCACACGGGTGTTTGCCGGGGGCAACCGCTTCCCCAATTTCGGGGGGGTTTCAGGGCTTGTCGCCGTTCAATTCGTAGACGATGGCAGCCACACGCTCAACTACATGGGCGTTCATAGCACGTCCCCCAATCACACCAGTCCACACGCCGATTCACGCGACATCGCCTTTCTGCAGACACGCGCAGGCCTGCGCATCCTCGAGTCAGACGATGGCGGCATTTACCAGAAAGGTATTGAACTGGAGGCCCCATGGGTAAGCCTCAACGACGGATTGCGCAGCACCGAGGTTTATGCTGCCGACTGGAGCCACATCGGCGATCTGAGCATCGCCGCCATGCAAGACAATTCAGTCTCGATCGGCACATCAAGGTCGCGTCCAACCTGGCTGAATGTTTACAGTGGAGACGGCTCAATCGCCCGCTTTGACGACGGCATCAGTGGTAGCGATGGCCTGAGCCGCGCCTATTTTGCTTCCCAGCAATACGATGAAGGCGAGGGGCTGAGCGTGGCGACATTTGATGCCAATGGCATCAGAAAATTGACGCAATACGCCAACCTGACCGTCATTGACCAGTACGGCAATCCCATTAGCTTTAAAGATTACGACTACAACTGGATCGACGGCGGCTATCCCTTCTATCCACCCGTCGAAACCAGCGCCTACCGCGCCGGCGATTACGTCATGGCGGGCGTTCGTAATGTGTACGAAGCCATTATTCCGCACTGGAACTTTGCCAATGGCGACGAGATTCTGCTCAGGCCCCTGATCCCAGACGATCCAAATCGCGATAGTCAGCGTCAGTTCACGGCCATCAGCGTTGGCTCAACGGCAGTTCAAACCGTGCCCCAAGCGAAGCCGCACAGCTGGGATGTGCTGTATGCAAGCTTCATCGCCCCTGAGACATCAACCAGCAAGCTCTATGGGCGCGTCACCGGGCAGGCCGACAATGGCTGGCTGGATCCCGACATCTACGGCCTCAAGGATCTCACCCCATCCGACCTGCTGAACAGCGGCCAAGTCATCACCGGGATCACGCACAACCCTGATCGACCTGAGCAGATCTACCTGACGGTTTCGGCGATCGATCTGATCACCACCCCTGGAGTAGGGGTATCGCAATCATTGCAACAGCCATCCCGCATCCTGTTCAGCCCCGATGGGGGCAAAAGCTGGCAAACGGTCGCCAGCTCAGGGGCAGGCGGGCTGGCAAGCAATTGCGTCCTTCAGGACCTTGTCTTTGTGCCAGCAAGCAGCGGCACCCCTGCCGAGCTGTTCGTCAGTGGTTTTGGCGGCATCTGGAGCGCCGGTCTCAACGCCGATGGCACACCGAGCGATTTCAGCCTCAACAGTTGGTCTGGGCTACCGGCTCAGCAACCCTTGGATCTGTGGACAACTGATCTCAACTATGACCCAGTGGATGGGGTTCTGATTGCTTCAACCCTGGGCCAGGGCAGCTGGCTACTGCAACGCCAGCCAGGATCTGACACGCCACCGGTGCCACCGCCAGGCCTGAGCATCAGCTCGACGATGCTCCCCCAGGAGCTGGCGAGTTACCAGAATCGCAAGGGTCGACAAGTTTATGGTTTCTACAACGTCCACCTGGAGCGATCTGAGGCCAATCAGAACGCAACCGTGACTGTTGATCTGGAATTTCTCTCGCCCGCTGCATGGCGTCAACAGCTTGGAATTGGCGACACGACAACCCTGACCTTCCCTCCAGGCGTCAACGATCTGACGTTTGATCTAAGTCCAAGGAACAAGAACATCACAATTCCAGAGCAGTCGCTTCAGGCAAGACTCACCAATGCCCAGAACGCAGCGATTGCCCAGGGTGAGCTGAGCGTTAAGCTCTACCCCAATGCGGAGACGCAAGGCTTCTACCAGGAAGCCAACGGCGTGTTCTACGCAGGGGAAAGCGAATCGATCCCGCTTGCTGTGCTGCTGCCGGCAGCCACCCTGCAGGCCGGAGACAGTCTGTGGTGGTACAAGGTTGATGACAGCAACGGCAACCTCGCGTTGCTGGATGCCCAGGGAAACCGCCAGGGTCTGGTCAAGCCGACCGATGCGCAGTATCTCGCGCTGGTGTCGCAGCGACTTCAGCCCCTGGGCACAGCCAGCGAGCCCAACGATCCACTGGCCTTCAACGCTGAGCAGGCCAAAGCCGCGTTTGACAATCCTGCTGCCGTCTTGCCCAGTGAGCAACGATCAAGCGGAGATCTGCTCAGCCTGCCGATGACAGACCTGGCTGTGGGCCAGCGTTTTGCTCTGGCCCTCAAAAACGCCACAGGTGAGCTGCAGGTCTCCCCGCTTGGCTTTGCCGTTGACAGCCAACTCGACACGTTGGCCAGCTTCACAGAAGGGGGACTCAACCGTCAGGTGGTGCTGGCTGCCGGCCGAGGAGAGCTGTTTGTGGCCGATCCATTTCTGTTTGGCAGCGGCGCGTTGTCCAACCAACTCACCCTGACCATGGATGTCACCCGGGTGAGTCCGTTGGCCAGCAGCTATGGCCTGTTTCGGGTTGACGACCTCACCGGGGCCTTCGATACCAATGGCGACGGCATTGCGGAGCTCAAGCCCGGTGCGCCGACCTATGCCGCTGAAGCCTTGCGGCGTTCGCTGACCAACAGCCTTGATGGCATCACGGGTTCAACCATTCCGGGGTACGCCAAGAGCGTGAGTCAGCAGGTCACGCTCGCCAGCAGCAACATTTACGCCGCCTACATCACACCCGGCAGCCAAATGACACCTGGGCGCAGCGGCCGACAGCGCGTGGCGTCTCTGGTGCACCGGGCACCAACAACCGATCAGATCTATTTCTCGATCGCCAAAGCCAATGGTGACGGGGATCTCAAGCACGTCTCGATGGCCACGGGCTACTTCGCCTTTGATGACACCAGCGGAGGAGGCGACAACGATCGGAACGACCTGCTGTTGCGCCTCAGCGCCATTGCTCCCCCACTCTGAGATCGTGCCAACAAAAAAGGGGGGCCTGAGCCCCCCTTGTGCCTGAACGAAGGGGTGTTGCAACCCCCCCTGAGCGATCAATAGTCGAAGTCGCCGCCGCCCATGCCGCCGCCGGCAGGAGCCGCTTCCTTCTTCTCGGGCATGTCGGCCACGATGCACTCGGTGGTGAGCACCATGCCGGCAATTGAGGCCGCATTCTGCAGGCCACTGCGGGTCACCTTGGCGGGGTCGACGATGCCGGCAGCCAGCATGTCGACATACTCGCCGGTGGCGGCGTTGTAGCCCTCGTTGAAGGGCTTGTTCTTGACGTTCTCAGCCACAACGGCACCGTTGGCACCGGCGTTTTCGGCGATGCGCTTGAGCGGGGCGGTGAGGGCCGAGGCCACGATCGTGGCGCCGATCAGCTCTTCGCCGCTCAGGTTGGCCTTGGCCCACTCCTCAAGGGCAGGGGCCAGATGGGCCAGGGTGGTGCCACCGCCGGGAACGATGCCCTCTTCCACAGCCGCCTTGGTGGCGTTGATGGCATCTTCCAGACGCAGCTTCTTGTCCTTCATCTCGGTCTCGGTGGCGGCACCCACCTTGACCACGGCCACACCGCCGCTCAGCTTGGCCAGACGCTCCTGCAGCTTCTCCTTGTCATAGGAGGAGTCGGTTTCGTCCATCTGCTTGCGGATCTGCTCGCAGCGGGCCTTCACGGCCACCTCGTTGCCTTCGGCCACGATGGTGGTGGTGTCCTTGTTGATGGTGATGCGGCGGGCGGTACCCAGCATCTCCAGCTTGGCGTTCTCCAGCTTGAGGCCGGCGTCCTCGGTGATCAGCTGACCGTTGGTCAGCACGGCGATGTCCTCGAGCATGGCCTTGCGGCGGTCGCCGAAGCCGGGGGCCTTGACTGCAGCCACGTTGAGCACGCCGCGCAGACGGTTGACCACCAGGGTGGCAAGGGCTTCCTTCTCGATGTCCTCGGCGATGATCAGCAGGGGCTTGCCGGTGCGGGCGATCTGCTCGAGCACGGGCACCAGGTCCTGCACCAGACCGATCTTCTTGTCGGTCAGCAGGATGTAGGGATCATCGAGCACCGCTTCCATGCGCTCGGTGTCGGTGGCGAAGTAGGGCGAGATGTAGCCCTTGTCAAAGCGCATGCCCTCGGTGACCTCCAGCTCGGTGGTCATCGACTTGCCCTCTTCGAGGGAGATCACGCCCTCTTTGCCGACCTTGTCCATGGCGTCGGCGATCATGCGGCCCACCTCTTCGTCGTTGCCGGCGGAGATGGTGCCCACCTGGGCGATGGCGTTGCTGTCGCTGATCGGCTTGGCGTGCTCCTCGATCTTCTTGACCAGGAACTCGGAGGCCTTGTCGATGCCCTTCTTGAGGGTGATGGCATTGGCACCGGCGGCCACGTTGCGCAGGCCTGCCTTCACCATGGCGTGGGCCAGCACGGTGGCGGTGGTGGTGCCGTCACCAGCGGCGTCGTTGGTCTTGGAGGCGGCCTGACGGATCAGGGCCACACCGGTGTTCTCGATGTGATCCTCGAGTTCGATCTCCTTGGCGATGGTGACGCCGTCATTGATGATCTGAGGAGCACCGAATTTCTTCTCGAGGACCACGTTGCGGCCCTTGGGGCCGAGGGTCACGGCCACCGACTCAGCGAGAATGTCGATGCCTTTTTCAAGAGCGCGGCGAGCCTGCTCGTTGTAAATGATGCGCTTGGCCATGGGAGGCGTTGTTCGCTTGGGTTGAAAAGAATGAAATGGCTGCAGAAGCTGCGCGGATCAACAGCGATCGGCGCGCAGCAGTCGCACTCAGTTGACGATCGCGAGGATGTCCTTCTCAGACAGCAGCACGTACTCATCGGTGCCGAGCTTGATGTCGGTGCCGGCGTACTTGCTGTAGAGGACCTTGTCGCCGATGCTCACTTCGGGAGCCTGACGACTGCCGTCGTCGTTGCGCTTGCCAGGGCCCACCTGGACCACTTCACCCACTTGGGGCTTTTCCTTGGCGGTGTCGGGAAGCAGGATGCCGCCGGCGGTCTTTTCCTCCGACTCGGACACCTTGATGAAAATGCGGTCTCCAAGGGGTTTGACCGTGGAGACGCTGAGAGAAACAGCTGCCATGGATCGAGGCGTGAATGACGTGCAAGGGCTGGCGCCAGGGGCGCCGCGGGCGAGCACCGAGCTGGCACTCAAACCCGTCGAGTGCCAACCTATGCGTCCCCGCCCTGCCCTGGCCACCGACGGTCTGTGCGGGTGACCGAACCGGCCTGGCCGGGGCAGTCGCGGTGGTAAGGTTGCGCCGCTCAAGGCGGGAACAGGTTCCGCCAGACGCCTCCCTGCTCTTCCTTACATATGGCTGCTGCTACCGCAACCGGCACCAAGGGCATCGTCCGCCAGGTGATCGGCCCGGTTCTGGACGTGGAATTCCCGGCCGGCAAGCTGCCCAAGATCTACAACGCTCTTCGCATCGAGGGCACCAACCCTGCGGGCCAGAACGTCGCCCTCACGGCTGAAGTTCAGCAGCTGCTCGGTGATCACCGCGTGCGCGCTGTCGCCATGAGCAGCACCGACGGCCTGGTCCGCGGCATGGATGCCCTCGACACCGGTGCCCCGATCTCGGTGCCCGTGGGTGAAGCCACCCTCGGCCGCATCTTCAATGTGCTGGGTGAGCCCGTTGACGAGCAGGGTCCTGTCAACACCACCATCACGGCTCCGATCCACCGCGAGGCCCCCAAGCTCACCGAGCTCGAAACCAAGCCCAAGGTGTTCGAGACCGGGATCAAGGTGATCGACCTGCTGGCTCCCTACCGCCAGGGCGGCAAGGTGGGCCTGTTCGGTGGCGCCGGCGTCGGCAAGACCGTGCTGATCCAGGAGCTGATCAACAACATCGCCAAGGAGCACGGTGGTGTCTCCGTGTTCGGTGGCGTGGGTGAGCGCACCCGCGAAGGCAATGACCTCTACGAGGAATTCAAGGAATCGGGCGTGATCAACGCCGACGACCTCTCCAAGTCGAAGGTCGCACTCTGCTACGGCCAGATGAACGAGCCCCCCGGTGCCCGCATGCGCGTGGGCCTGTCGGCTCTCACCATGGCCGAGCACTTCCGCGACGTGAACAAGCAGGACGTTCTGCTGTTCGTCGACAACATCTTCCGCTTTGTGCAGGCTGGTTCGGAAGTGTCGGCTCTGCTGGGCCGCATGCCATCGGCTGTGGGTTACCAGCCCACCCTGGGCACCGACGTGGGCGAGCTGCAGGAGCGCATCACCTCGACCCTCGAGGGATCGATCACCTCGATCCAGGCGGTCTACGTGCCTGCAGACGACCTGACCGATCCGGCTCCGGCGACCACCTTTGCCCACCTTGACGCCACCACCGTGCTGAGCCGCGGCCTGGCCTCCAAGGGCATCTATCCCGCCGTGGATCCACTGGATTCCACCAGCACCATGCTGCAGCCCTCGGTCGTGGGTGACGAGCACTACCGCACCGCCCGCGCCGTGCAGAGCACCCTGCAGCGCTACAAGGAGCTCCAGGACATCATCGCGATCCTGGGCCTCGACGAGCTGTCCGAAGACGACCGCCGCACGGTCGACCGGGCTCGCAAGATCGAGAAGTTCCTGTCGCAGCCGTTCTTCGTGGCTGAGATCTTCACCGGCATGCCGGGCAAGTATGTGAAGCTCGAAGACACCATCAAGGGCTTCAACATGATCCTGGCTGGCGAGCTCGACGAGCTGCCCGAGGCCGCTTTCTACCTCGTCGGCAATATTGACGAGGTCAAGGCCAAGGCCCAGAAGATCCTGTCTGACGCCAAGGGCTGATCGCCATGACTCTGACCCTGCGCGTTCTGGCACCTGACCAGAGCATTTATGACGGCTCAGCCGATGAGGTGATTCTCCCCAGCGCCTCTGGTCAGATGGGCATCCTCACGGGTCACGTGTCGATGCTCACCGCCCTCGACAGCGGTGTGCTGCGTGTTCGCGACGGCAGCACCTGGTCGGCGATTGCGGTGATGGGCGGCTTCGCCGAAGTCGAAGACAATGCCGTGACCGTGTTGGTCAATGCTGCCGAACTCGGCAGCTCCATTGATGGCTCGGCGGCCCAGACCGCTTTCGAGCAGGCTCAGCAGGCTGCAGCAGGGTTTGAGGGTCAGGCCCCCAGCCCTGAAAAAGTGAGGGCCCAGCAGGCCCTGGCCCAGGCCAGAGCCCGCCTGCAAGCCAGCAAAGGCGGCTGACTAGACACTGGAGCGGTTCAATCTGGCGCCGAGGCGGCCTGAACGAGACCACCATCACACCCAACAATCTTGCAACGTGGGTCCTGGATCAGGGCCCTTTTTTGTGTGCAGCTGTGGGGTGCTGAAGCCTCGGATCCCCGAACCGCATCCCTGCGGCAGGGGACATCACTTCGACATCACGATCACCATCAATAGAACTCCCATGAAAAAGCCCCCTGAATCAGGGGGCTCGGCTTGCAGGGTTTCCGTCAGCCGGTTGCGTGGCTGCGTCGACGCGATCAGGCGGTACCGCAGAAGGTCACATCGGGGAACTTCAGCTTGGCTTCATCGAGGCTCTTGCCCTTGCCTTCCTCCTGCCAGTAGTTGATGACCTCGGTGGCCTTGTTGAGGATCTCAACCCGTTCGTTGTCGGTGATCCAGCTCTTGCGCTCGAGCTCGGTCTTGAGGGTTTCCCAGGCATCTTCCCGCGGCCAGAAGAAATAGGCCGTCAGAGGGCTCGGCCCCCCGCCGACGATCTGATCGACGGCCAGAGCCACGTTGTCGGGCAACCAGAGAATCTTGAGCAGAAAACGACCCTCATCGGCCTTGGGGGTGTAACCGGAGGGCACACCGTCCTCATCGATGGTGGCCGTAGCGAGGGCGGCACTGCCGCCGCGCATGACCGGTCGACCGGAGACGGGAGCATCGTCAACAGCCCCGATGGCGTCGGGAACCTCGGCCATGGCAGCCCCCACCACAGCAGGATCAAGCGTGCTATCGGGTGCTGGCATGGCAGTCAGGCTCTGGGAAGACGGACAAACAACTAACCTACCAGCCGCCAGACCCCCCTCCTCCTGAACCCCGGTCAAGCTGCCAAAGCCCTGTTGTTGCTGGACATCGACGGTGTCATCCGCGATGTCGGCGGCAGCTACCGCAGAGCTCTGGCCGAAACGGTGCATCACTACTGCGGCTGGAGACCCGAGCCGGGCACAATCGACAGCCTCAAGGCTGAAGGCCGCTGGAACAACGACTGGGAGGCCAGCCTCGAGCTGCTGCGGCGCCACCGACTGGAACCCTTGCCTGATTTTGCGGCCCTGGTCAGGGTGTTCAGCGATTTCTATTTCGGTGGGGATCCGGCCGGTGACCCGGCCCTGTGGCACGGGTTCATCGGCGATGAACCACTGCTGGTCGATCCAGCGTTTTTTACTGCCCTCGAGCAAGCCGGCATCGCCTGGGGTTTCGTCAGTGGTGCGGAGCCGCCATCCGCCCGCTATGTGCTGGAGCAGCGCCTGGGGTTGAACGATCCGCCGCTGATCGCCATGGGCGACGCCCCCGACAAACCCGACCCCGCGGGGCTGCTGCAACTGGCTGGCCAACTGCTGCAGCGCCATGGCGGCGGCGCCCTGGGCCCAGGTGGGCCGCCGATCGCCTACCTGGGCGACACCGTGGCCGACGTGCAGACCGTGCTCAACGCCCGCGCGGCGCGTCCCGAGCAGGCCTTTGTGAGTCTGGGGGTGGCCCCACCGCACCTGCACGGCAGTGCCGCGCGGGCCCACTACGACAACCAGTTGCAACAGGCCGGCGCCGACGCGGTGCTGGAGCACACCACAGCGGCGCTGCAACACCTGCAGGCCCTGCTGGCTGAACCGGCGAGCTGAAGCGCAGCCGGCTCAGCGTTCCATCGCGGCAGTGGCCTTGAGGGCGGCGGCGGTGAGCACCTCATGGCCCCGCTCGCTCACGGCCACATCGTCTTCGATACGGATGCCGATGCCCTTCCAGCGCCCATCGATGGAGGGCTGGCCTGCCGGAACGGGGAGGCGGTCGCTCACGTAGAGACCAGGCTCAACCGTGAGCACCATGCCGCTCTCGAGCTCGACATGGTGCTCGCCAAGCCGGTAGGCGCCCACGTCATGAACATCGAGCCCGAGCCAGTGGCCGGTGCGGTGCATGTAGAGGTGGCGGTAGGCGCCCTGTTCGATCAGACCATCGACCTCGCCCACCAGCAGCCCCAGCTGAACCAGACCCTCCACCAGCACCCGCAGTGCCGTGTCATGGACCCCTTCGGCACTGAACCCCGGCTTGACGGAGGCGACCGCGGCTTCCTGGGCCGCCAGCACCAGCTCGTAGAGGGCCCGCTGCTCACCGCTGAAACGTCCGCCCACCGGGAAGGTGCGGGTGATGTCGCCGTTGTAGTAGTCGGCCAGGCTGCAACCGGCGTCGATCAGCAGCAGGTCACCCGCATGCAACACGGCGTTATTGGCGGTGTAGTGCAGCACGCAGGCGTTGTCGCCGCCGGCCACGATCGAGCCATAGGCAGGGCCGCGCGCGCCCTGCTCCAGAAAATGCTGTTCAATCACCGCCTGGACCTGGCGCTCGCTGAGCCCCGGCCGGGCCACCTGGCGGGCCAGCTCATGGGCCTCGGCCGAGATGCGGGCAGCCTCCCGCAGGCGCTCGAGTTCCTCGGGACTCTTGCGCAGCCGCAGCGCATGCAGGAGCGGATCGGGTGCCACCAGCCCCAGGGCCGCGCGGCCATGGCGGGGGGCCCGGTCGAGCTGGGCCGCCCAGGCGGCGATCACCAGCGGTTCGACCTTGGGGTGCTTGCCGACACGAAAGGCAATGCCTTCAGCGTCCTTGAGGTAAGCAGCCAGGTGCTGGGCCAGCTCCTCGATGGGATGGGCGAGATCGGCCCCGAAGTGCGCCACCGCCCCCTCGGTGCCCCAGCGAAAGCCATGCCACACCTCGGCACTGGCCTCGCGCGGTTGCACAAACAGCACGTAGCGCTCGCCCTCGGGCCTGTGGGGCAGGAACAGCGCCACGGCATCGGGCTCATCGAAGCCGGTCAGGTACCAGAAGTCGCTGTTCTGACGAAAGGGCCATTCGCAGTCGGCATGGTGAACCGCCAGGGGTGCAGCCGGAATCACCGCTGCGGCGCTGCCCAGGGCCTCAAAGAAGCGGGCCCGACGCGCGGCGAACAGGGCCGGCGCACAACGACCATTGATCGGCTGGTGGGTTGCCATGGAGCCAAACGGGAGCCAGCCCCGTGACGATGGCACAACCCAACCCAACTGGCGGCGCACGCTGCCTGCGTCAGACTCATCTTGCTTGCCCTATGCCCGCCCGTTGGCTCCGGTTCCCTCCACACCCGAGCGCTGCCGCCTGCTGCTGGAGCACTGGCGCCGCGGGCTGCGGCTGAGCCGGCGCGAGCGCGGTCTGATGGGCGGCCAGCTGCAGCTGCTGGATCAGCAACTCGAGCGGCTGCAGCAACGCCGTCTGCGGGTCGCCGTCTTCGGCCGGGTGGGCGTCGGCAAGTCGAGCCTGCTCAACGCCCTGCTGGGCCGCGACCGGTTTGCCACCGATGTGGCCCACGGCTGCACCCGCCACCAGCAGGTTGAACGCTGGCCGATCGACATTGACGGCCTGGCGGAGGTGGAGCTGGTCGACACCCCAGGCATCGATGAGATCGCAGCCGCGGCCAGGGCGCGATTGGCGGCGCGGCTGGCCCTCAATGCCGATCTGGTGCTGCTGGTGCTCGACGGCGACCTCAACCGCATCGAGCTCGAGGCCCTGTCGCAGCTGGCCGCCAACGGCAAGCCGCTGCTGCTGGTGCTCAACCGCTGCGACTGCTGGAGCCCGGCGGAGCAGCAGGAGCTGCTGGCCAGCCTGCGCCGGCGCCTGCCACAGGCCCTGCATGGTGTCGAGATCGTGGCTGTGGCTGCCGCACCCCGACAACCGCAACTGCTGGCCGATGGCCGGGTGCGCAGCGAGGCCGCCCCCGCCCGGATCGCCCCCCTGCAGCGTTCGCTGCAGCGTCTGCTGAGCAACCAGGGAGACCTGCTGCTGGCCCTCGGGGCCCTGCACAGCGCCGATCGCTTTCACCAGACCCTGCATCAGGGTCGGCTGCGCCACAGCCGCAGCGCCGCCCAGGGGTTGATCGGCCGCTATGCCGCACTCAAGGCCACCGGCGTCGCGGCCAATCCGCTGATGCTGCTCGATCTGGCCGGCGGTCTCGCCTGCGACACAGCCCTGGTGCTGCAGCTGTGCGAGCTCTACGGCATGCCGATGCACAGCCAGGGAGCCCGGGCACTGCTGACGCGCCTCTCGAGCCACAACGCCATGCTGGGGGGCGTGCAGCTGGGCATCCAGCTGCTGCTGGGAGGGCTGCGCCAACTGCTGGTGCTGGCCGCACCATTCAGCGGCGGGCTGAGCCTGGCACCGGCGGCACCGGTCGCCCTGGCCCAGGCGGCCCTGGCCGTGCACACCACCCGGCTGACCGGAAGCCTGGCCGCCGCCGAGCTGCTCAAGGGCGCCCAGCGTGGCCCCAAACCAGCAGCCCTGCTGGCCCGCCTGGCCCGCCACGATCCGGCTGCCAGGGCCTGGCTTCAGACCTGGCAGCCCGCCAGCAGCACACCCCCGCTGCAGAGCCTGCTGCCATGAGTGAGCAACTGGCGCTGCTGGGCACCAGCGCCGATCCACCGACGCTGGGGCACCAGGCGCTGCTGCAGCAGCTGCTGCAGCACTACCCCCGGGTCATCACCTGGGCCAGCGACAACCCCGGCAAACGGCATGGGGCGCCCCTTGGTCAGCGCGCCCAGCTGCTCTCAGCCCTGGTGAGAGGCCTGGCCGAGCCAAGACTGGAACATGTGCAGGACCTCAGCAGCCCCTATGCCATCACCACGCTGGAGCGGGCCGCAGCCCGCTGGCCCGGCGCCGAACTGGTGTTCGTGGTGGGCAGCGATCTGGCGCCCCAGATTCCGCAGTGGCGCCAGGCTGCAGAGGTACTGAAACGCTGCCGGCTGGCCGTGGTGCCGCGGGTGGGCTGGCCCCTGAACGAAGCCACCGCCTCCACCCTGCAACAGCTGGGGGCGCGCCTCAGCGTGCTGCCGTTGCCCGTGCCCGCCAGCGCCAGTTCGGCGCTGCGCGAGCAACCAGACCCCACCCAGATCCCCAGGGCCGTGTGGCCGCTGGTGCGCGAGCACAATCTCTACGGACTGGACCAGCCCCATCCGGCCGAAGCGATGCCACCGACGCAAACGAGCCCGTAACCCATGCGGATCGCCCTGGCCCAGCTCAATCCCCTGGTGGGCGATCTGGCGGGCAACGCCGCGCGGCTGCTGCGGGCTGCCGTTGAAGCGGCCGTTGAAACCGACAGCGGCGAGCCTCTGCTGATGGTCACCCCCGAGCTGAGCCTGTGGGGGTACCCAGCGCGCGATCTGCTGCTGCGCCCGAGCCTGGTCGCCCTGCAGAACCGGCTGCTCGATCAGCTGGTGTCTGACCTGCAGAGGCAGGCGCCACAGGTGTCACTGCTGGTGGGTATCGCCGAGCCCACGGGCAGCGGCACAGTGCCCAACCTGCACAACGCACTGGCCCTGGTCGAAGCCGGCGGCTGGCGGCTGGTGTACCGCAAACAGCTGCTACCCAGCTACGACGTGTTTGACGAGCGCCGCTATTTCGTGGCGGGCACGGCACCGGCGGTGCTGCAGTGGCCCCCGGCCGGGGGGTTGCGCCTGGGACTCACCATCTGTGAAGACCTCTGGGTCGATGCCGACCTGGCCGGCCAGCGCCTGGACGGTCCCGACCCGATCGCTGAGCTGCAGAACGCCGGCATCGATCTGCTGCTCAATCTCTCGGCTTCGCCATTTGGACTGGGCAAACTGGCACTACGCCGGCAGCTGGCGACCCGGGCGGCAGCCCGGCTGGGGGTCCCGGTCGTGTACGTCAACCAGGTGGGCGGCAACGATGAACTGGTGTTCGACGGGGCGAGCTTCCTGATCCGACCCGATGGCACCCTGGCCGCCCAGCTGACCAGTTGCCGGGAGCAGGTCGTGAGCCTCGCGTGGCCACCGCACGGCAATGCCACAGCACAGCCCGCGACCCCGCTGGAGCTGCCAGACGAGCTGGAGCAGCTGTTTCGCGCGTTGGTGCTGGGGCTGGCCGACTACGCCCTCAAATGCGGCTTCAACAAGGCACTGCTGGGCCTCAGCGGCGGCATCGACTCGGCGCTGGTGGCGGTGCTCGCGGCGGCGGCCCTCGGGGCCGACCAGGTCAAGGCGTTGTTGCTGCCTTCGCCCTGGAGCTCAGAGGGTTCGATCCGCGACGCCACAGCCCTGGCCCAGCGGCTGGGCCTTGCCACCCAGACCCTGCCGATTGCCCCGCTGATGCAGGAGTTTGACCACAGCCTGGCAGCGGTCCTGGGGGCCCCGCCCAGCGGCCTGGCGGCCGAGAATCTGCAATCGCGCATTCGCGGCACGCTGCTGATGGCCCTCGCCAATCAGCAGGGGCAGCTGCTGCTGGCCACCGGCAACAAGAGCGAGCTGGCGGTCGGGTACTGCACCCTCTATGGCGATATGAACGGCGGTCTGGCCGTGATCGGCGATCTGTACAAAACCACGGTGTTTGCCCTGTGCGCATGGCTCGACGGGCCGGCCGCCTGCGCCTGCCGCAGCGAGCTGGGGCTGCCGCCGGACGGCGAGCTGATCGGCACGGCGATCCGCCACAAACCCCCCAGTGCCGAACTGCGTCCCGACCAGAAGGACAGCGACTCCCTGCCCGATTACGCCGTCCTCGATCCGGTGCTCAAGGCCCTGATCGAAGCGCACCAGAGTCCTGAGCAGCTGGTCGCCGGTGGCAGCGATCCGGCCCTTGCCGAGCGGGTCATGGGCCTGCTGCGCCGCGCCGAATTCAAACGGCGTCAGGCACCGCCGGTGCTCAAGGTGAGCCGACGCGCCTTCGGCAGCGGCTGGCGCATGCCGATTGCCGCGCGCTGACCGGGGTCATCTCCGCCTGGCCAGGACGGGCCGGCAGCGCCAAGCTGGAAGCAGCCCCGCAGCGCGATCGAACCATGGCCGCCCCCGGCAGCGCCGCCCCTCTGGCCAGTCCGATGGCCAGCATTGGCGTCCCGCGCGAAATCAAGCGCGACGAGCAGCGGGTCGCCCTGACCCCCGATGGCGCCCGCGAGCTGGTGAGCCAGGGCATGGAGGTGCGCATCGAGACCGGAGCTGGCCTCGGAGCGGGCATCCGCGACGAGGACTACGCCGCCGTTGGGGCACGCCTCACCAGCCGCGACGAAGCCTGGGCCGCCCATCTGGTGGTCAAGGTGAAGGAACCCCAGCCCGAGGAGTTCGGCTTTCTGCGGCCCGATCTGGTGCTGTTCACCTACCTGCATCTGGCGGCCTATCCCGAGGTGGGGCGGGCCCTGCTCGATGCCGGCACCACGGCGGTGGCCTACGAGACCGTGCAACTCGATGACGGCAGCCTGCCGTTGCTGGCGCCGATGAGCGAGATCGCTGGCCGGCTGGCCGCCCAGGTCGGGGCCTACCTGCTTGAGAAACCGCATGGCGGTCGCGGCGTGCTGATGGGCGGCTGCACCGGCGTGCGCCCGGCTCGGGTGGTGGTGCTGGGTGCCGGCACCGTCGGCTGGAATGCGGCCCGCATCGCCGCCGCCATGGACGCCGAGGTGTTTCTGCTGGATCGCTCGCCGCAGCGGTTGCGCCAACTGGAGTCAGACCGACGCGGGCGGTTGGTGAGCCTGGTGAGCAGCCGTGGCCTGATCGAGCGGCTGGTGCCCGGGGCCGACCTGGTGATCGGCGCCGTGCTGACCCCCGGAGGCCGGGCCCCCACCCTGGTCGACGAACCGCTGGTGCAACAGATGAAAACGGGCTCGGTGATCGTCGATGTGGCGATCGACCAGGGCGGCTGCATCGCCACCAGCCGCGAGACGACCCACACCGAACCCACCTTTGAGGTCCATGGCGTGCAGCATTACGCCGTCGGCAACATGCCCGGCGCCGTGCCCTTCACCTCAACCGAAGCCCTGGTCAGCGTCACCCTGCCCTACATCCTGGTGATGGCCGGACGGGGGCTGAGCGAAGCCATCACCGAGCGCCCCGAGCTGGTCAGCGGCCTCAACACCGTGGCCGGCTCGGTCTGCCATCCCGGTGTGGCCAAGGCGCTGGGCGTCGCCCCCCGGCACCCCATGGCCTGCCTGCGCTGAGCGCCGAGCCTCCCGCAGCGGGACCAGCGGGCGCCGCAGGGCTGCGGGAGCGATCCCCTCCCGCAGCGCCAGAACCAGCCCCGCCGCTTCGCTGTAGCTGGCAGCGGGCAACACCTCGAGCCCCAGCGCCTCAGCCTTGACCTTGAGCAGGCAGGGCGTCTCGACCGCAATCACGGGAATGCCGCGTTCGGCGCAGGCGAGCACCGCCCCCCCGCCCAGCGCACCAGCCGGGGCGATCACCGCACCGACGGCATCGATGGCCAGCACTGGCCCAGACCCCCCCGCGGCAGCCGGCTGCCACGCTGCCGCGGGCAACAGGTCAGGGGCCCGGCTCAGCCCCACCAACACGCAGGGCAGAAACGTGAAGCCCAGCTCCTCGCCCGCCGCACGGGGATCGAGTTCCGGATCGAGCGCCAGCGGAGCAAGGGCCGGCGCGTGGGCACAGGGAACCCCCAGCTCCCGGCTGAGGAGGTGGCTGATCACCGCCTCAGCCCCTGCCAGCGCATCGACGCCGCTGCCGGCGCGGTAGGCCGCCAGGGCAGCACTGCCAGGGTCGTCGGGAAACCGCGCCACCACCGCGATGGCCGTGGCACCGGCAGCCCTGAGCTGCCGGCCCGCCTGCAGCAGGGCCTCGGGCTGACCCAGCTGTCCCCAGCTCGCGCCGCTGGCACCGGTGCTGAGGCTGACCTGCAGAGGCCTGTCGGTGATCACCACCGGGCCGATGTCGAGGCCCAGGGTGGCCCGGCAGCCGTCGGCCACCTGCAGGTGGCGCTGGCGCAGCTCGCTCTCGATGCCCGCATCGAGCAGCAGCCCCACCCGCTGCTGGCGCACCGGTCGCAACAACAGCTCGCCGGCCGCAAAGCGATCGAGGCAGGAGCCTTCGACGTAGTGGATGCGCGGGTCACTCCAGTAGAGCGACGCGCCATTCATCACGTTGGGATGGGTGATCAGGCAGCCGCTGGCCGCCGCCAGCAACCGGGCCACGGGCAGGCCATCGCCCGCGTAGCCCCCCTGCTCACATCCGATCCCGGTGGGGATCACCAGCAGGATTGGCAGGGGAGACGCCGTCATACGAGCACGATGGCCTCAACCACAAGGCCATGGGAATCGACGGCAGTGATCGCCCAGCGCAGCGGCCGTCCCCGGGCCTCCAGGGCCGCCGTGATCTGGGCCAGCAACGGGCCGGGCCGCCGCGGGAGCCGCAACTGAAGCGGCACCAGTTTCACTTCTGGTACTGGCCGAACTGGGCCTCGTAAAGGGCATCCTCCATGCCGGCCCTGAGCGTCAGATCACTGCGTGGAAAAGCCACGCAGAGCAGCACATACCCCTGCTGCTGCAGCTCCGCCTTGACCCCCATGGCGTCGGCTTGCTCCACGCTGCCAGCGCTGAGCAACGCTGCACAGGTGGTGCACACACCCGAGCAACAGGAGCTGGGCAGGACCACCCCGGCCGCCTCTGCCGCCGCCAGCACGGTCTGATCGCTGCGGCACGAAAAGCTGTGGCTGATGCCCTCAAACTCTGCGCTGATCTGGAAGGTGGTGGGCTCGCTCACAACAGGGCAGTAACACCCGGCCATTGTCCCAGTTCAGCTTTCCTGCCAATGGCTGGGATGGGGCGCCAGGTATTCCGGAGGGGTCTGGACCGATGCAGCTGCGCTCAGCACCAGATCAAGACTGATCGAGACGCGCAGGTCGTCGGCGCTGGCATTGGGCAGCACGGCATGGTCCAGGCACGACGGAAACAGCACCAGCAGACCTGCCCGGGGGGGCACATCAACGACATTCCGGGACCAGCCTGTGAGCTGCAAGGGTCCGCCATGGCCGACCGCCATGCCCGGCACCAGCTCGTTGACCTGACGCTGGGGCCAGAACCGCAGGCAGCCGCAGTCGCCACTGCCATCGCCACTGAGGTAGTACACGGCACTAAGATGGGCATTGGGATGGTGGTGACGCCCCACCACCTGATCAGGCTCGCTGAGCACCGGCCAACAACGCTGGATGTGCAGCGCCACCTGGTTCAGGTCGAACCCCAGCTGCTGCAGGTAGGCCTTGGCATGGCCGAGCAGCTCAGCGATCAGCCCCGCGAACAGCGCATGCCGCTGCAATTGCCAGACACCATTGAGATCTCCGGTCCAGGCGCAACCCGGATCAGGATTGCTGTAGGCAGTCCCGCGCAGCGCGAGCAGAGCCTGAAGCTGTGCGGCAAGCTCCAGGGGATCCGGCCTGAGCTGCACCTGCCCCAGGGCAACCGGAAACAGTGGCTGAATCACCAGCTCGCCCGGCAAGGGCAACGGCAACAACGGATCGTGCCCAGTCTTGAGGTTGTCAGGCCGCATCGACTCTCCTGTTCCAAGGGCACGCTTGCCGGCCGGAGCCCGACCACCGACTTCCAAGACGGATCAAGGGTCTGAACAACAACAAACCCCCAACCCAGCGAAGCGATCCTGCAGACAAGCTGCAAGATCGACGGCTGGGGCAGGGGTCGGCTGCACCACTGGGGCGGCAGAAACCGCCTCAGGCCATGGCCGAGGCGCCCCCGACCACCTCAAGGATTTCCTGGGTGATGGCGGCCTGGCGGGCCTTGTTGTAGTCCAGGGTCAACGACTTGGCGAGAGCCTTGGCGTTGTCACTGGCGTTGTTCATGGCCGTCATGCGACTGGCCAGCTCGGAGGCGGCGGCTTCCTGAAGGGCACGCAACAGCTGATTTTCCAGATACAGCGGCAGCAGGGCATTGAGCAGCTGATCGGGGCTCTGCTCAAACACGATGTCAGAAGGCAATGACGGCGCCTGATTGGCGGCCGTACCGGTCTCGACCACCAATTGCCCCTCACGGGTGGTCAACCGGAAGATCTCGTCATCGGGTGCAGCGATGCCCTGGGGGTCGAGCGGCAGCAAGGTCTGGGAGACGGGCCTGGAGCTCACCAGGTTGATGAACTTGGTGTAGATGATCTCGACCCGGTCAGTACCGGCTCCGATGAAATCAGCAAGAACCTCGTTGGCGATACCCATGGCTTCTGAAGCCTTGGGAACCTGATCGAGGCCGGTGAACGTGGCACGGATCGTGTACTGGGAGGCCCTGTTCTGGAAGTAGGTGATCGCCTTGCGGCCGATCAGCACCAGATCAACGTTGTAGCCCTGACTCCTGAGCTCGGCGGTGCGCTGCTCGGTGCGCTTGATGATGTTGGCGTTGTAGCCGCCGCAGAGACCGCGATCGCCGGTGACGGCGAGCAGGGTGATGGTCTGCAGTGCACGCTCCTCAAACAGAGGGGCATCTACATCTTCGAAGCGCATGCGTGACTGGAGATTCTCCAGCACGCGGGCCAGGCGATCAGCGAATGGCCGGCTGCGCAGCACCTGCTCCTGGGCACGGCGCACCTTGGCCGCAGCAACGAGACGCATGGCCTCGGTGATCTTGCGGGTGTTCTTGACCGAACTGATGCGGTCGCGGATTTCCTTGAGGTTCGCCATGGATTGGGTGCGTTAAGGGGTGTCCGCAGCGCTCAGGCGGCAGCAAGCATGGTCGACTTGACTTCGTTGATGGCGTCTTTGAGCATGGCTTCAGCCTCATCACCGAGCTGCTTCTCGCCCATCACCTTGGTGATGAAGTCAGGCTTGTTGCTCTTCAGATACTCACGCAGCTCACGGCAGAACTGCACCACCGACTCGACCGGAACTTCATCAATCAGGCCCTTGACGCCGGCGTAGACCACAGCGACCTGCTCGGCCAGGTTGAGGGGGCTGAACTGGGGCTGCTTGAGAATTTCGCGCAGGCGCTTGCCGCGCTGCAACTGGGCCTGGGTGGCCGCGTCGAGATCCGAAGCGAACTGGGAGAACGCAGCCAGTTCGTCGAACTGGGCGAGCTCAAGCTTGAGGGTACCGGCGATCTTCTTGATGGCTTTGGTCTGGGCTGCACCACCGACGCGGCTCACCGAGATGCCCACGTTGATGGCAGGACGCAGACCCGAGTTGAACAGATCAGAGCTCAGGAACACCTGACCGTCGGTGATCGAGATCACATTTGTGGGGATGTAAGCCGACACGTCACCGGCCTGGGTCTCAATGATCGGCAGGGCGGTCATCGAGCCTTTGCCCATGGCGTCGCTCAACTTCGCGGCGCGCTCGAGCAGACGGCTGTGGCAATAGAACACGTCACCGGGATAGGCCTCACGACCGGGGGGACGGCGCAGCAGCAGGGACATCTGGCGGTAAGCCTGGGCCTGCTTGGTGAGGTCGTCATAGATGACCAGGGTGGCTTTGCCCTTGTACATGAACGACTCGGCCAGAGCCGCGCCGGTGTAGGGAGCCAGGTACTGCAGGGCGGCCGACTCGGATGCGCTCGCAGCGACGACGATGGTGTAGTCGAGGGCACCTTTCTCGCGCAGCACCTCCACCACGTTGGCCACAGAGGCGGCCTTCTGCCCGACAGCCACATACACACAGACGACGTCTTCGCCCTTCTGGTTGATGATCGTGTCGATCGCGATGGCTGTCTTGCCGGTCTGGCGGTCGCCGATGATCAGCTCGCGCTGGCCGCGACCGATGGGGATCATGGCGTCGATTGCCGTGATGCCGGTCTGCATGGGTTCATGCACCGACTTGCGCTGAATGATGCCCGGCGCCATCGATTCGATCAGACGGGTCTCGGTGGTGGCGATGTCGCCCTTGCCGTCGATCGGCTGGCCAAGGGAGTTGACCACCCGGCCCAGCATGGCGTCGCCCACGGGAACGGCGGCGATTTTGCCGGTCGCTTTGACGGTGCTCCCTTCCTGAATGCCCCGGCCCTCACCCATGAGCACGACACCGACGTTGTCGTCCTCGAGGTTGAGTGCGATGCCTTCGGTGCCGTCTTCGAATTGCACCAGTTCCCCCGCCATGACCTGCTGCAGGCCATACACGCGGGCAATGCCGTCACCGATCTGCAGCACGGTGCCGACGTTGCTGACAGTCACGGACTTGTCGTAGTCCTCAATCTGCTTTTTGAGGATGGCGCTGATCTCGTCGGGGCGGATGGAAACCATGGGAAGAGGTCCCTCAGGGGGAGCAGATGGAGGAGGAGACGGGGAAAAGAGTGGAGGGGGAGCGCGGTGACCTAAACCCTGGCGAGGGACAGGCCGAGGCGGCGGACCTGGCCGGCCAGGCTCGCATCGATCACCTGGGATTCCAGGCTGACAATGAAGCCGCCGATCAACGACGGATCGACCGAAAGGTCAAACTCCACCGACTTGGTACCGGCAATGGCCTGGACCCGTTCATTGAGCTGGGCCTGCTGGTCATCGCTCAGGGGGGTTGCTGAGGTGACCCGAGCCAGGGTGATGTTGCGCATCTGGCGATAAAGCTCGAGATAGCGCAGCAGCACCGCATCAAGCACGGCGATGCGTTGACGATCCGCCAGCAACTTGAGGAGATTCAGCAGGGACTCACTGAGCTGACTTCCGAACAGGCCGGTCAAGGCGGCCTTCTTGGCTTCAGGCTCGAGCACGGGCGAAGCCATGGCTTCGCGCAGGTCCGAACTGGCATTCCAGATCTCGAGAAGCTCTTTGGCCTGGGAGGCCACCGTGTCGGTCTCCTTCCGGCTTTCACTGACCTGGAGAAGGGCCTCGGCGTAGGGGGAGGCGAGCGTGTTGAGCAATGGCATCAGACGTTCCCCAGATTGGCAATGGACTGATCGAGGAGACGGGCCTGGGCAGCGTCATCGAGCTTGGCAGGCAATGCTGCCAGGGCCTTGTCGATCGCCTGCCTGGCGGCTTCGCGGCGCAGCAGTTCGCTGACGCGGGCAGCCTCGGCGTTGAGGTCAGCGACCGCCTCCTGCCGCAGACGGGCCATCTCTTCGATGGTGCGCTTCTCGCTGTCGGCGCGGATCGCCGCAGCACGCACCTTGCCGTCGGCTCGGATCTGCTCGGACTTCTGCTGGGCAGCGGCCAGTTCGGTCTGGGCCTGGCTCAGAGCCGTGGTGGCCTTGGCCAGACGTTGCTCAGCATCGTCGAGTTCGGCCAGGATGGCCTCGCGCCTGCGGGAGAGAATTCCCCCCAGGAAACCCCGTAGAAACCAGATCAACACGCCGATCACGATGATCAGGTTGATCAGGTTGGTTTCAAGAAGGTTGGTATTGATCCCAAACCCGCCGCCGTGGGCGAAGAGGGTGAAGGACAGGGCGGAAGAGCTCATCATCGGGCGGCCAGCAGACGATCAACGATCAAAACGCCGAGTCGATCGGACTCGGAGGCCAGAGAAGCCAGGGCCTGATCGCGCTGCTGCTCGATCTCGCGCCGGGCCTTCTCGCGTGAAGCATTGGCTTCAGACTGGGCCAGAGCCAGGGCCTCGCGGTAGAGCTTGTCGACCTCCTGCTCGGCCTCAACGATCAGCTGTTGAGCCTGTTGCCGGGCTTCCTTGAGCTGATCCTTGAGTTCGGCTTCCAGCCGTTGTACCTGGGCCAATTTGTCCTTGGCCTGAACACGGCTGGTGGTGATGAAGCCCTCGCGGTCTTCCACAGCCTTGCCAACCGGACGGAAGAACAGGGCGTTGAGGACAAAGGTGAGCAGGACCACCTGCACCGCCATCAAGGGCAAGGTGGCGTCGAGGTCAAACAGACCTCCACTGGGCGTTCCGGCGGTGGACGCCCCTGCCTCGGCAAGCAAAAGCCAGCTGGTCATGGGATGGCGGACGTAGGGGAAGGGACGGGGTAGAACAACGACGGGACTCAATCCTGAAGCGACGCCATCAAGAGAGGCAGGGCCTCCAGGACGGAGTCACCGCGCGTCAGTCCCGGATCAGCCAGCGAAGGGGTTGGCGAACAGGAGCACCAGAGCGACCACCAGGCCGTAGATGGTGAGAGCCTCCATGAAGGCCAGAGAGAGCAGCAGGGTGCCGCGGATCTTGCCCTCAGCCTCGGGTTGACGGGCGATGCCCTCGACTGCGCCGCCGGCAGCGGTGCCCTGACCGATACCGGGGCCGATGGCACCCAGACCAACAGCGAGGCCAGCAGCCACAACGGAGGCGGCAGAAGTAATCGAATCCATGGTGGGAAGGAGGTGTAGGGCGCTGGTGCAGCGCAGATGGAATCTTGAGAAACCTGCGCCTGGGACATCCCCGTTGGGGGATGGGCCCGGATCAACCCGGACCTGCGCGCAGAGAGTTTGCCAGACGGAGGGTCTCCGAAGGAGCCCTCCTGGGGCGCGGGAGTCAGTGGTGCTCTTCGTGCACCGCCTCACCGATGTAGTAGGCGGCAAGGGTTGCGAAAATCAACGCCTGAATGGCGCTGGTGAAGAGTCCAAGGAACATGGCTGGCAGGGGAACCACAAGGGGCACCAGGAAGGCCAGCACAGCAACAACGAGTTCGTCAGCGAGAATGTTGCCGAACAGACGGAAGGAGAGTGAAAGCGGCTTGGTGAAATCCTCGACGATCTTGAACGGCAGCATGATCGGCGTCGGCTCGACGTAGTACTCGAAATAACGCAGACCTTTGCGGCTCAGACCTGCATAGAAGTAAGCCAGGGAAACGAGCAGTGCAAGAGCGACGGTGGTATTGATGTCGGCCGTCGGGGCACCCAGTTCACCACTGGGAAGCTCGATCAACTTCCAGGGGATCAGTGCGCCACCCCAGTTGCTCACGAAGATAAAGAGGAACAGCGTTCCGATGAAGGGAAGCCAATCCCGGTAGGCCTTTTCACCGATCTGCTCACGGGCAAGATCACGGATGTAGGACCACAGAAATTCGAGCAGGTTCTGCACTCCAGCCGGCTTGCGTTCAAGCTTGCGGGTTCCGATCACAACCAGAGCCAGCAGGGCCCCGATCACGATCCAGGAACTCAGAAAGACCTGGCCGTGAATGTAGAGATCACCGAAATGCCAGTAGAACTGCTTTCCGACCTCGAGTTCGGCCAGCGGGAGCAGCGTGGTCAAGGGAACCATTGGTATGGGGTGGTTCAGGGAGCGAAGACCGCCTGCAGCAGCAGGGCGGGTTTGTAGAGCACGAATCCAGCCAGAGCCGGGAGCAGCTCAAGCGCCGGAATGCGGGTACAGGCAACCACCAGAAGGGCGGGCACCACGATCTGCATGCGGCTCAGAGACTTGGAGCCGTTGCCCAGACGGGCAACGCTGCGGGCCAGAAGCCTGAGGTACAGAAGACCACAGACGGCTCCGATCGACAGGCTGGCTGCGGTGGCCCCTCCGAAGATCACCAGGGTGATCACAGCAGTTACCAGCGAGAGCAGCAGGGTGGCCAACAGCAGTCGGTTCTGCAGACGTGTGAAGTCATCCAGTGGACTGGATGGCCCCGTAACGGCGACAGAGCTGTCGGCCTGGCCCGTGGCTGCGGCGATGGTTGCCTGCAAGAGGCCAAACCTCAAAAGCGGCCGGAATCTATCACGCAGACCCGGGAGCCCAGGCCGCTCAAGCCTTTTCAGGCCCGAGCAGGTGCAGCACCCGCTGGCCCAGCAAGCCGCGCAGGAGCGAGCACCGTGTCGCCGCGTCCAACTCCAGGGGCAGCTCGGCCAGGGTGAGCTGGGGATGCTGATCAAAGGCCAGGGCCACCGCATGGGCATCGGCTTCGAGCTGCAGCGGCATCAGGTCAGGCCCCAGCAGCGCACCCGACGGCCAGCCCCAGAGACAGCGGTTGCGTTCACAGCGCGCCTGGAGCAGGTCGGCATCGCGGCTCCAGTCACGCAGAGCGAGGGGTCCCTTACAGAGGAAGAACTCCAGATGGCTGATGTCGGGATCCAGCGCTTCCACCAGACGCCAACGCTCCAGATCTGGCAGCGCCTGGGCCCGCTCGAGCAGTTCGCCCCTGAGCAGCCTGGCCGGATCCCAGACCTCAGGATTGGAGAAACCGGCAAATGTCAGACCGCTGGTGGCAATGAACGCCATCAAGGTGTCGATGCTGTAGCTGCACTCCTGCGGGTGCAGATACATGTCGGCAAAGTTGGCATCAGCCGCCGTGTCGAGGGCCCAGCGTTGCTCGTGGTGACGTCGCAGTCGGTTGGTCTCGGGCAGGTCGGCCAGCAGTTGGCGCCCCAGTTGCAGACCCTCGGCACTGTACCCGGCCCCGAGCAACCCGAGCGCGCGCTGGGTGCGCTGGATCTCCCAGCGCCCCCCATCGGCATAGAGGAACAGATGCAGCACTCCCCCGACGGCGAGGCGGTCGGCGAGAGCGGCAAGCCCGGCCTCCGGCCGGTCGAGGTGATGGAGCACACCAACCGAGTTGATGTGGTCAAACGGACCCTCACCCTCGAGTGCGAGCAGGCTGCGCTGTTCGATGCGCAGCGCGCTCACCTGCTCGGCCGCCCGCGAGCGGCGGCAACGTTCACGGGCGACGGCAAGGGCACCGGCACTGATGTCGACCGCCAGCAGATGTGATCCAGGGTTGAGATGGCACAGGTAGTCGGTGCTCACACCGGTGCCGCAGCCAGCATCCAGAATCCGCCAGACCCGGCCGGCGGCGGCTCCGGAAACCTGCGGCAGGGTTCCGTTGACGAACGCCCTCACGCTGTCGACACACCAGCGCCAGTTGTATCCAGGCGGAGGACCGTCCTGAAGCGGATCTCCGGGATAGGGGAAGCGGTCATAGAAGGCACTCACCACTGGGGTGGCGGCATCAGCGGTGATCTCTGAGGGCATGACAGCAGCGCGACTGGGGCGAGCTTTTCATGGAGCGATGCCACTGTCCCCACGGGGCTGCAAACATTTGTTCATGCCGTCCCGGAGAGCCTTGGGGCCAGCCGTAACGTGGCCCCGCCCGGATCGCGCCCGTCCATGACCGTGACCGCCAGCAGCGGCAGCCCCAGGGTCACCCCCCAGCGCTACGACACCCTGCCGCTCTCGAGCGTCCGTCAGGCCGAACAGCAGGACCGTTTCCCTGACCGGGGCGAACTGGACAACCTGATCACCTTCTTCCAGAGCGGTGCTGTGCGGGTTGAGGCCGCACGTCGTCTCTCGGCCAATGCCACGGCCATCGTGGCCAAGGCCGCCAATCGGATCTTCGCCGGCGGCACTCCGCTGTCGTATCTCGATCTGCCTGCGGGCACACCCCAGGCCGGCGATGCGGTGCCCCTGGCGGCCGACCAAGCCGCCTTTGCCCAGTCGGTGCAGACCTTCACCGGCACTGCGGCGAGCTCAGGCAATCTCATCAGCCGACTGCTTGAGGGAGCCGGCGGTGATGCCGATGTGCGGGTGGTTCTGCCCACCGGGTTTAGCCCCATCAGCGTGGCCCGTTACGGCAACGACCGCATGCGCAAGTCGTTGCGCGACATGGCGTGGTTCCTGCGCTATGTGGGCTATGCGGTGGTCGCCGGCGATCCCAGCATCCTCGCGGTGAACACCCGAGGCCTGCGTGACGTGCTCGAAAAGGCCTGCTCACTGACTGCCACCAACGTGGCGCTGCAGGAAATGCGGGCCGCCTCGGCGGCTCTGTTCAAGGACCAGCCCGAAGCACGGCGACTGGTCATCGACTGCTTCAACGTGCTGCTCCAGGAACTCGCCGTTCCGACCCCTTCGACCCGGCAACGCCTCGGTAGCCCCAACAACCAGGGACTGCAACTGCCCGCCACCTATGCGCTGGCCGCCGAGGGCCGCCAGCGCTTCAACATGAAACCGGGCATGAGCGGTGCCCAGAAGGCCGAGGTGATCCGCGCGGCCTACCGGCAGGTGTTCGAACGCGACATCGCCAAGGCCTACAGCCAGATGCCCTGTCCCGTGGAAGCCACCCAGGTGCGCCAGGGCGACATCTCGATGCGTGAATTCATTCGCGCCCTGGGCCGGAGCAAGGAGTACCGGCAACAGTTCTATGCCCGCTTCTCCAACAGCCGTGCCGTCGAGCTGGCATTCCGCCACTTCCTCGGCCGGGGCATCAGCTCCCGCGAAGAATTCACCCAGTACTTCGACATCGTCTCGGCACAGGGACTGCCCGGCCTGGTTGATTGCCTGGTGAACTCGATGGAGTACGCCCGGGTCTTCGGCGAGGAAACCGTTCCTTATCTGCGCGATCTGGGTGAAGAGGCCCAGGAAAGCGCCGGCTGGGGCTCCAACCGCAAGCTGTTCCGCTTCAGCGCACCGTTTGAGGGCGCACCCCAGTACGTCACCCTGTACGCCGCCTACCGCCAGGCCTTCCCTGATCAGCACGCCTATGGGGGTGGCAATGATCCCCTGGCTCTCAACTACGGCGCCATCTTCCCCTCGGGAACCGCCTCGGTGGCCACCAGGCCCGCCCCGGCCCCCTATGACAGCCGCCGAATTCTGATCGGCAACGGCATGGCCCAGCCCGGCCAGATGGACAGTCCGCAATTCCGTCAGGCACGCCCCCGCCGGGTCGGCCCCAGGGTGGTTCGGCTGCAACAGATCGCCACGGGCGGCAATTCAGTGCCGCGTCGCGGCGGCCAGCCCAGCATCCGCAACACCGAAGCCAGCACCCAGGCCGTGATCCGGGCCGTCTATGCCCAGATCCTGGGCAACGCGGGCTATGCAGGTGAGCGCAACAAAGTCGAAGAGATCAAGCTCGAAAACGGCGACATCAGCCTGCGCGAATTCGTACGCCAGGTGGCACGCAGCAATGCCTTCCGACGCCGTTACTGGAGTGGTCTGTACATCACCAAGGCCATTGAGGTGATGCACCGGCGGATTCTGGGACGCCCCAGCTTCGGACGTTGGGAAATCGACGCTTACTTCGACACGGCAGCCCGACAGGGCTTCTATGGCGTCATCGACGCCATGATCAACAGCGCCGAATACAACGAAAGCTTCGGCGAAGACACCGTTCCCTACGAACGCTTCATCACGGCGAGCGATCGCAACGCCCGGCGCGTGCCGGCCTTGCGCACGGCCTTCAACCCCGCCGCCTATGCCCAGCCCGCCGGCATCCGTCCGACGGTCGGTGCCCAGACCACGCTGCGTACCACCGGCGATGTGACCCGCCGCAACCTGCCCGACCAACGCCGCGTGGTGGTCGGCGGCTGGAGCGCTGCGATCGCCGGCGGCCAGAGCATCGAGGCCCCCAAGCGGCAGCTCGGCGGGCCCGAGAGCATCCGGCAGATGCCCCTGCCGGACCGCCGCTGGCGCCCCCAGGGCAGCCCCCAATGGCTGTGCTGACACCAGCGGGCGCGGGCATCAGCACAGCCATCCCAGGCAGCGTCGCGGGCCTGGGCTCGGCGCAGGCACCCTGGAGCGCGGCCGTGAGCAGCGGTGCAACCTCGGGCCTGGCACGGGAAAGCGGAGCCGCCATGGCTGCTGCCCTGAGGCCCGGCCAACCGCAGGGCTTCGGCCGCCGCCGCAGCATCGGCCAGCCCCTGCTGTTGCCACCCGATGCCAGCGCCAGCGACGTGCGAGCCACGGTCGATGCCGCCTACAAGCAACTGTTGAATCGGGTTCCCCTGGCCGCCGAACGCCTGACGGACGCTGAATCACAACTGCGTGACGGTCAACTCAGCCTGGCCGACTTTGTGGCCCAGGTCGCCCTGAACGACCTGTTTCAGCAACGGCTCAACCGCATGGCCCCTCTGCGGGCCGCCGCCGCGGCCCACCTGGCCCTGTTGGGTCGAGCCGCCCAACCGGCCGAGACCAGCCGGTTTCTGGCTACGCGGGTTCGGTCAGGCCTACGCCAGGCCATTGAAGGCCTGCTCGGCAGCGACGAATACAGCCAGGCCTTCGGCCAAAACACTGTGCCTTACATCAGGGGGATGGCCACCCGTGATGGCATTCCCCTGAGCACGGTCAACCGCACGGCCAATCTCTACCAGGGCAACGCCGGACTCACGCCCAAACCCCGCGAAGCGCTCTGAGCCTCGCTGGCCCAGGGGACGCAGCCCCACCTGGGGAGGCAGCGAGCGGTCACAAGTTCACTGATAACAATCAGCAACGATCCCCGAACCCTGGAAACACACTCCAGGGTTTTTTATTGCGCCCATTTCTCCTAACAATTTGCATCAGAATTGGGACTCCGGCGATCAGCCGAGCGCCCACCATCACCCCGCCAAGACCGAGAACATTGGCACGGGCGCAGACCCGCCCCCATCCGCCAGAGTCGTTGCGCGCCAAGGGCTCTGGCGGATGGGAATGCCGTGAAGAACTGTTACCGACCCCGGGGGTGCAGCGAGGCGCTGGCACAGAATGATGCGGCGATCGGGTTCACCGATCAACCCCCCTTACCCACCGGATACCGGTCTCCGCAAGGCGACCGCTTGTTTCGAGGCAGAACTGCATGAGCATCGTCTCCAACTCGATCATCAACGCGGACGCCGAAGCCCGCTACCTCAGCCCTGGCGAACTCGACCAGATCAAGGCTTTCGTCGCCGCCGGCCAGCGCCGCGTTCGCGTCGCTCAAGTGCTCAGTGAGAGCCGCGAGCGCATCGTCAAGACGGCTGGAGGCGCCCTGTTCCAGAAGCGTCCCGACGTCATCTCCCCCGGGGGCAACGCCTACGGCGAGGAGATGACCGCCTCCTGCCTGCGCGACATGGACTATTACCTGCGCCTGGTGACCTACGGCGTCGTCGCTGGCGACGTCACCCCGATTGAGGAGATCGGTGTCATCGGTGCCAAGGAAATGTATCGCTCCCTGGGAACTCCCCTCGAGGCGATGGCCGAGTCCGTTCGCGAAATGAAGAACGTGGCGATGGGCCTGCTGACAGGTTCCGATGCCGAAGAAGCCGGTTTCTACTTCGACTACGTCATCGGCGCCCTCTCCTGAGGCTGCTTTCTTCTCTTCCCTCAACGTCTAACCAGCAGAACCCATGCAAGACGCCATCACCAACGTCATCAATCAGGCCGACGTCCAAGGTCTGTACCTCGATGGTTCAGCGATGGGCCGCCTGGAGCAGTATTTCGCCAGCGGCGAACTGCGTGTGCGTGCCGCTGCCACCATCAGCGCCAATGCTTCGGCGATCATCAAGGAAGCCGTAGCCAAATCGCTGCTGTACTCGGACATCACCCGTCCTGGCGGCAACATGTACACCACCCGTCGCTATGCAGCCTGCATCCGCGACCTCGACTACTACCTGCGCTACGCCACCTACGCCATGCTGGCTGGTGACACTTCGATTCTCGATGAGCGTGTGCTGAACGGCCTCAAGGAGACCTACAACTCTCTGGGAGTGCCCATCGGTGCCACGGTGCAGTCGATTCAGGCCATGAAGGAAACCACCGCTTCTCTGGTCGGTCCAGATGCCGGCCGTGAAATGGCTGTGTACTTCGACTACATCTGCTCCGGGCTCGGCAACTGATCGCCCCATCTTTCAATCTGAGGACGATCCATGCGGCTCTTCAAAGTCACAGCCTGCATTCCCTGCCCCGAAAAGGTGCGCAGCCAACGTGAATTGCAGAACACCTACTTCACCAAGTGGGTGCCCTACGAAAGCTGGTTTGCCGAGCAGCAACGGATCATGAAGCAGGGCGGCAAAATCCTCAAGGTTGAGCTGGTAACAGGCCGTCGTCAGCAGAACTGCGGCAACTGATTCGCATCCGGTTCAACTTCTGGATTCACATTGTGGCCCGGCTTCAGCCGGGCTTTTTTGTGCCCAACCCTCGACATTCATCCGTCCATGGCTCTCAATGGGGACTTCCATGTCCACTGATCCGTTTCCCGTGGCCGGCAGCAGCGCAGCAGCGCCCCCCTCTCGCCGCAGTCGCCCTGGAGGGGGTCCAGGTGCCTCCGGCCAAGGGAGTGGCCTGGCATTGCCGTTGCCTTGGCATCTCTGGCCTGCTGAAGCCAGGCTGCTGATCGTGATGGTGGCGCTCTGGAGCCTGGTGGGGCTGTTGGTGCTGACCTCGGCGAGCTGGTGGGTGGCCGAGCGTGAGATGGGCGATGCGGCCTACTACCTGAAGCGTCAGTTGATCTGGATGGTGGCCAGCTGGGCCCTGCTCTGGCTGGGTCTGCGCACCAGCCTGCGGCGCTGGCTGCAGTTGGCGCCCTCGCTGCTGCTGCTGGGTGGCCTGTTGGTGGCGGCGACCCTGGTTGTCGGCAGCACCGTCAATGGCGCCAGCCGCTGGCTCGTGCTGGGGCCCATCCAGCTGCAACCGTCGGAACTGATCAAACCGTTCGTGGTGTTGCAGGGTGCTGCCCTGTTTGGACAGTGGCGCCGCAGCGGACCTGATCAGAAACTGCTCTGGCTTGGGGTATTCGGGGCCCTGATTCTGCTGATCCTGAAGCAGCCAAATCTGAGCACCGCAGCCCTGACGGGCATGCTGCTGTGGCTGATGGCCCTGGCCAGCGGCATCTCCCTACCCCTGTTGCTGGGGACAGCAGGTGCAGGCGTCTTGGTGGGCGTCGCGAGCATCCTCAGCAACGACTACCAGCGGGTGCGGGTGACCTCGTTTCTCAACCCCTGGGTCGATGCCCAGGGCGATGGCTACCAACTGGTGCAGAGCCTGATGGCGATCGGCTCTGGCGGAGTGTTGGGCGAAGGGTTCGGACTCTCGACCCAGAAGCTGCAGTATCTGCCGATTCAGTCGACCGACTTCATCTTCGCTGTGTTTGCCGAAGAATTCGGCTACATCGGTTCGCTGGTGTTGCTGCTGTTTCTGCTGTTGTTCGGCTTCGTGGGCCTGCGCGTCGCCCTCGCCTGCCGCAGCAACCACCAGCGGCTGGTGGCCATCGGCTGCACGACCCTGCTGGTGGGCCAGTCGATTCTCAACATCGCCGTGGCCAGCGGTGCCATGCCGACCACCGGCCTGCCGTTGCCTCTGATCAGCTACGGCGGCAACTCTCTGATGGCCAGCCTGCTGGTGGCAGGACTGTTGATTCGCTGCAGCCTCGAATCCAGCGGCCTGATCGGTGGCCGGCGCCGCCACCCCAGGCCCGCCGGCTAGAGCGATAGGCTGCGGCCACCACCTGCTGAGTCAAACCGGGCGATGGGGAACCTCGGGCCCCAACTGGCTGACTGGGCCCGCTCGGGTGAGCATCTGTTGCAGGCATCGCTCGCTGCTCCAGGCCCCCTGACCCTGGGCCTGGTCTTCGTGGCCGGGCTGCTGACCAGCCTGGGGCCCTGCTCGCTGTCGCTGTTGCCCGTGACCCTGGCCTACCTTGCCGGGTTCGACGGTGCCCAGAGGCCCTGGGCCCGCAGCTTCAGCTTTGCGGCGGGCATTCTGCTGGCGCTCGTCGTGCTCGGCCTGGCCAGCGCGCTGTTGGGTCGTATCTATGGCCAGGTGCCTGATCTGGTGCCGATGCTGGTGGCCGTGCTGAGCGTGGTCATGGGCCTGTCGCTGCTCGGCGTGATTCGGCTGCAACTGCCCGCCGGACCCGACCCTGAACGCTGGCGCCGGCTGGTGCCTGCCCCGTTGGCACCCCTTGCCGCAGGCGTGGCCTTTGGCCTGGCGGCGACCCCGTGCACCACCCCGGTGCTGGCGGTGCTGCTGGGCTGGATGGCCGAGGCCGGCCACCCCCTGATCGGCGCCGTGCTGCTGAGCGCCTTCGGAGCCGGGCAGCTCGTTCCCCTGCTGCTGGCCGGCACGGCCGCTGCCAGCCTGCCCAGGCTCCTGAGTTTCAGGGCAGCTGGCCAATGGGTCCCGCCCATCAGCGGGGTGCTGTTGCTGGCCAGCGGTGGACTCAGCCTGGCTGCCCGATGGCCATGACCATGCTGCTGCGCCTGGTGTCCCTGCTGGCCGATCTGCGATTGGCCATCGGGCTGTTGCTGCTGATTGCCATCGCCAGTGGCGTCGGCACGGCCATCCCGCAAGAGGAAGCGGCCGGTTTCTATCTGGAGCGCTACGACGCCAGCCCCTGGCTGGGTCTGGTCAACGGCAACCGGCTGCTGCAGCTGCAGCTCGATCACGTCTATTCGAGCAGCTGGTTTCTGGCCCTGCTCGCCTGGCTGGCCCTTGCCCTGCTGCTGTGCAGCTGGCGCCGGCAGTGGCCTGCGCTGCAGGCGGCCCTGCGCTGGGTCGACTACAGCCAACCCCGGCAGCTCAGCAAGTTGGCGGTGGCCGAGACCCTGAGCCGCACCGCACCGCAGCGCAGCCTTGATGACCTGGAAGCACTGCTGCGCCAGGGCGGTTGGCAGCTGCAACGCCAGCCCCAGCGGTTGGCCGCCCGCCGCGGTCTGATCGGCCGCGTTGGCCCCCTGCTGGTGCACGCCGGTCTGGTGCTGCTGATGCTGGGTGCGGCCTGGGGCAGCCTGGGCGGCCAGCGCGTCGAACAGTTTCTGGCCCCGGGCCGCAGCCTCGAGCTGCTCGACCGCCAGGGGCACAACCAGCTGACCCTGACCCTCGATGGTTTTTCGGTGCAGCGGGATCCGGCCGGACGGCCCGAGCAGTTCAGCTCCCAACTGCGGCTGCTGTCCGGCGACACCGACGACGGCCCTGCCCCTGGCGAGGCCCTGCTGCGCGCCGGCGAGATCAGCGTCAATCACCCGCTGCGCTTTCGCGGCATGACCCTGTATCAGGCCGACTGGGCCCTGGCGGCGATCACCATTCAGCTCGGTCGCAGCCCGTTGCTGGAGTTGCCCCTGCAGAGCTTTCCCCAACTGGGAGAGCAGATCTGGGGTCTGGTGCTGCCGACCCGGCCCGATGGCACAGAACCGGTTCTGCTCACCCTCAGCAATGAAGCCGGCCCGGTCGAGGTGTTCGGGGCTGACGGCAGCTCCCTCGGTCAGATCAGCGTGGGCGGTGAGGCGCTCGAGGTGAGCGGTCTGCCGGTCAGGGTGAGCGCGGTGTTGCCAGCGAGCGGCATCCTGCTCAAGCGGGATCCGGGCGTTCCGCTGGTCTATGCCGGATTTGGCCTGGCGCTGCTGGGCGGAGGCTTCAGCCTGGTGGCCACACGCCAGTTGTGGGCCATTGCCGAAGGCACGGGTGACCAGGGGCGGCTCCACGTTGCCGGTCTGTGCAACCGCAACCTCACCGCCTTCGCCGCCGAACTGCCCGAGCTACTGGCTCGGCTGTGAGTCAGCCGTCAGCGGGCGGGGGCCCCTGTTCAGCAGGCCTGACGGGTGCCATGGCTGACACGAACGACCGTGTGCACATTGCCGCGCGGATGAAAGTCAGCCTCCAGCTGCATCCAGACCGGGTCGCAGGCGGCCACCAGGTCATCGAGGATCCGGTTGGCCACCTCCTCGTGGGAGATGGAGCGGTCGCGGTAGCTGTTCACGTAGAGCTTGATCGCCTTGAGCTCCACCACCCTGGGCCCGGGCTGATACAGCAACCGAAGCACCGCAAAATCCGGATACCCCGAGAACGGACATTTGCAGGTGAACTCGGGAAGCTCGATGGAAATTTCGTAGGGCCGGGTGGGCCGTGGGTTGTCGAAGCAGATCAACGCCGCCTCGGCAATGGCACGCTCGCCGTACAGGGGCGTGCGGGTCTGGGACTCAGCTCCTGCAGACACGGGATCGCTCATGGAGCCATCGAGCGTAGGCAACAGAGGGTTGCAGCAGCTGGTGCCGCGGCCCGTACAACCAGTAACAATGGCTACGGCCTGCCGGGCCAGGCTCCGGTGGGATGGATCCTGAAGTCTCCCCCCTCACTGCCTGCGCAGCCCCCATGAAAAAAGTCGAGGCCATCATTCGTCCCTTCAAGCTGGAAGACGTCAAAATCGCCCTGGTCAACGCCGGCATCGTCGGCATGACCGTGAGCGAAGTGCGTGGCTTCGGCCGCCAGAAGGGCCAGGTGGAGCGCTACCGGGGCTCGGAGTTCACCGTCGAATTCCTGCAGAAGCTCAAGCTTGAGATCGTTGTCGATGACGACAAGGTCGACACGGTTGTCAGCGCGATTCAGGATGCCGCCCGCACCGGCGAGATCGGTGACGGCAAGATCTTCGTGAGCTCGGTGAACTCGGTGATCAGGATTCGCACCGGCGAAGACGGCAGCGCCGCGATCTGATCCTGGGGCCTGATTCAGCGGCCTGA